>TARA_R100000353_G_scaffold59471_1_pt1 | contig 28938 bp, 41 predicted proteins | sample TARA_R100000353 | Tara Oceans TARA_R100000353 (sample SAMEA2620663) | marine metagenome | biome: marine biome (ENVO:00000447); feature: surface water layer (ENVO:00002042); material: "saline water (ENVO:00002010), including plankton (ENVO:xxxxxxxx)" | depth 5 m | reverse complement strand
CTGACCCTTTGTTGATATTTATAGCATAAATATTATTACCACTAACACTCTGACTAATCTGACACTCATTAACACATGAGGGACATTCATCATTTGGGATTTCAGCATCAACACTATTTATAGCAGGTCCTAAAGAACCAACACCCGCTGTGACAGTTTGATATCTAACAAAAGCTCCATCACTATAATAGCCTGCAGGGGCTACTGTGGTTAATGATAAATCTGTAAACACACATGTGGCAAATTTAAACTCTACGCTATCTATAAAAAACTCTGTTAATGTTGGCATAATTTATTTTTATTTAAGTACACGGAGTTCCTGATAAACAATCCGTACATCCCGCTCCCGTGCCACAAGATTGTACGCTTACAGTTATTGCATTTGTAGAGCAATTTTGCTCATATGTTTCAATTGGAGTGCCATTAATTTGCACAATAAATGGTATGGAGGTACTACACACCTGCCTGCATCCACTTTCTTCGACCACACCACTTTCACTTATTATTTTAGGAGGAACAATAACATTGGTAATCGCTGCTGTTGTAAAATCTGTATATTGCAATGTGTATTGACAATTATTACTTGAGTTAACAATACTATAACAGGTTGGATTACCTGCTCCACAATCACAATCACAACATGTGTCAAATATATTAGCACTGCTATTGTTGGTAGCAGTAAGTGTCTGACACAATAATGTTTTCACTCTGCTTCTAACATCTATAATAATATAAAATTCATTTTGTGTTCCTACAGGACTAGGCATAGAAGTGGTCGCTCTCCATTCAGTTGCTAACTTAGTAGCATCCCAACCCGTAGCAGGCTGCCAACCTTGAAGTTCATCATCCCAATACTCTATATTAGCTTTTGGTATAGCAATAGATGCAGCTAACAAAGCAACCGCATCAGCTTGACTGTTTTTATTAAAGTTAGTGGATGTTCTTAATATTCTAAAAGTATGAATTTCAGGATTAAACATAACTACCGCCTGTTCATTAGCAGTGACAAAAGGCTGAAATTTTATTTCTATATTACTGCCGGGCGGCGGTGCTCCCTGACCCGGAGACTGATTCTGATAAGTTGTATCATTCCAACCTCCTAATCTAGGAACAAAAGGATATTCTGTATTGTCACTTGTTGTATTGTATTCACTACCTACAGTATTGTTTGAAGATATACCACTTTGTATAAAGTTTCCAAAGGGCTGAACTGTTCCAACCTCACCTCCTGGATTGCTCCATTGCCAGGTTGCAATGTAGCTTATTCCCTCATCCTGACCACTGTTTACATTAAAATAAGCTCCGTTTGCCCAACTGCCCGTATTGTCTATATCGATAGCTGAAGACACTCCTAAAGGATAATTAGAAGTGTATATTACTGTGTCTATGTTTAAAGGAGCAAGCAAAGGACAGTTAGCTGTAAAACTAACAGAAGTATTATTTGCTTGTGGTGTTACTTGAACAATACAGTTAGCAGGTGATACAGAAGTTTTTTCCCAAGTTATTATATTAGGACCTGAGCTGTATGTGCCTGTTGATACTACCGCTCCATCCCATAGCACTGAAACTTGTGCAGGACCGCCCACTATAACAACCTCCCAAACAAGTTGTCCTGTAGGTGCAGAAGTAGCTGTAGGTTCAAAATCTCCAATAGCTATCTCTACACTTTGAGTTGCAGTCGAACCATTTGGATTTTGAAATGTAACATCACTTCCACAATCAAATATTGGTAAATCTAATTCATCATCTATTTCTGATGTTGTTTCACACTCATCAGTAGATGTAATAACGAGTGGTCGGTCATTTATAGATATTACATACTCGTTCATGTATGGGTCATACCCTCCTAGCTTTTGTGTGAAAGGAGTAATAGAAGATGGTGTAGCAGCACCCAAACTACTGTTTTGTGGTGTTCCTACAAGTTTTGCCGGTCCTTGACCATTAAAAACATCTCTAAAAAATGAACGAAGACCTAACTCAGATATTACAGTAAGCTTCTCAGCAGAAGTGTCTTGCCCTGTTAGTCTTAGCACTGCACCTCGTTTTTCATCTATAAAAAACTTATCTAAACCATACTGCACATAACTTTCAGGATTATTACTTATACCATATTGCTCGGTTCTTGCTATCTGAGTTCCTAGCACCTCAGGAACAGAAGCTATGTCACCACCACCCGCAGCATCACTCAGTAGATTTTTACCTTGCAACACATAAGAAATTTTATCTTCTTGTAAAACTAAAACATCTGTTTCTCTGGAGTCCATAACTTGTATAGCTCCAAAAGAATCTTCTAAAGATTTAAAATTAACTAAACCAAGATTAAACTCATTAAGATTATTAAGACCTGACTCGTCATTAAAAACACCACTGTATGTAATATCAGATGGTCTGTGATTTTGTCTATAATCCTCCTCGGTAGTGGTTACTGCTCTATTTCCTAAATTAAATGTTTTACCATTTAATTTATCTTCAATCTTGTAACTTTCCACACCATTACCAAATGTAAAACAATTAAAAAACTGTAAGTTAATAACGCCTGTAGTTCCTGCTGAACTTGCGTTTGTCACCTGATTTATGTCTCCATGAGCAGCAATACCATTATGAGAGCCATTAGCTGTATCTATAGTATATGAATCAGAACCCTCATACCACAGTTCGGGATTAGCATCTGCTGCTAAAGTTTCAAAAACAGTTCCAACCAATGGAAGCTCTATTTCAATTCGTGCCTTTACTCTTTTTTGAATAGAGTTACCGCCGCTTCCTTTAATATAAAGAAGTATTTCATTTGTATTAGTGTTTTGAACAAATCTTAAAAGATTCTGACAATCATCATTTAAATCAAATCCTGCAAAGATATCATTGATGTTTGTAGTGTTTGTTGCAGGAGTTTCTATGTATGTGTTGGTTACAAAGCCATTACAGGGATTGCCAATAGTAACACCTGAGTTTAGTGTTGCACCTATATTCATGCCATTAAAAAACTCAATGAAATTTGAATAGGTAGCGTCAGCAACAAATGTTTGTTCATATTTATATTTTAATTTGCCCTGACTACCATCAGAACTATCACCTTTTCTTTTGGTTGAATAAAATATTTTGACAGCAGTGCCTTCGGGTATTACAAAAGGTGTAAAAACGGTATTGTTGTCATCATCTAACCCGGGTGCTCCACTTAACCCCTGATAAGCTAAAACAGGAAAATCTTGAGTGCTAGTAGAACCAGAGCTCTCAAATGCAAATTGTGTTAAATTATAATTATTAACAGGATACGGTACAAGTTGGTCTTGTGTTAAAGCAAAAGGAAAGTTTTTAAGCTGCATATATACCCCTTGAGGAACATAGTCTTCTGCTCCCACATTAGGCGTTCCTGAAATCACCTCCTCTACTGTTCCAGGCTCTAAATCTACATCAATAAAGTTTTTTTCTTTAGCACCTTTTGACAATACCTGAACAACCTCACAAGAGTCCGTAGCACCCAATGCATCTTTTTTAACTATTAGTTGGTCTCCTGTTTCTACTTTTAAAGCGTTCTCTCCTTCAAGTAAAAAGTAATAAGAACCATCTAAAGGGTCTTTGAACGACTTACTTGAATAAATAGTATTATATGTATCTTTTGTAGGTTTTAAAGCAAACTTATAATGAGTTGCCCACTTAGGAGCAAACTGTGTAGGAGGAATAGTTACTTTAATTTTATTTATCAATGATGAGGCTGAACATGGAAAATGAACCGTTGAAGCAGCCGTTGTTACACTACTATTTATATCTGTTGTTACAAAAGTATCTGTTAGTAGTGGCGGAGTTGCTCTATTAAATTTATCCATATAAATCATACCAACCTCATAACCTCTATTACTATGTAGACTTTTTTGACCATTAGGGTCAATCAAGGTTACTTTACTAGTATTAATAAATGGCATAACCAATGCATTATTTGCTTGACCTGAGGTTGGTGACTGAATAATTGGAATATATATCATGGGATTTAACACCAACTTTATTTCATTCTCTGATGGGCTAGTATAAAGTATAGGCTCTGTTTGAACCGAAGATGCATTTACGGCAATATTTGAACTGTTACCACTTACATATTTTACCACATTAGATATGTTTCCTAATGGGGAAACAGGCAACCCTGCCGTTGAAACAGGAGTTATAGTTGGCTCAAACACTGCATTTATAGCATCTGTTAGTGTAGGATTTTCAACAGCACTTGCTGTCCCAGGAGTAGCAAATCCACCATCAGCAGCAATGCCTGCCCCTAAACGACTTTGAAAATCAGAGCTTAATAATAATTCTTGAGCACTTCCAAATGTCTGGGGGAGAGTGTAACTCCAATTAACAGACTGAAAATTTAACCCTGTTGTAGGGGCTGCTCCTCCTAGTCCTGTGAAAGTAGTAGTACCACCTAAGTCATATAAAATATTACCCTGTACAATATTAAATGAAAACTTAATAGTAGCACCCTCAATCAATTGCAATCCTGCAAAATTTATTGTTATTGCAGCTTCAGGAGCAGCAGGAAGTGTATATCCATATATAGGGTTTGTAAAAGTATGACTGCTCGTTGTTCTAGGCACTACTGTTTCTCCAACTTCTCTTGAGATGCCTGATGCAGTATATTGTATTCTAGTAGGCTCATTAGCATAGTTAATTAAATTATAATTTTCAATATAATTACCATACATTAACCTGTTACCCATGATGGTTTGAGCTTTAGCAACTCGTGGCACATTATCAAATGTTCTCAATATTTCTTGAACAGGCAATACTTGATATATCTTGCTATTATCAAAAATAATTTCAAATGTAGTATTACTAGCAACATTATTAGCTGCCTTATTAATTTTTTCTGCCACCTTTATTACAGAACTGTCCGCTTCTTTAAACAACACTTCTATCTCTTCAACCAACTCACTACCCGTATCAAAGCTTACTCTAACTCTGTTTTGCTTGTTAAGCATACCCTGATTGTTAAACTCATCAGAAGATATAAAAAACTGTCCCGGCTCAAAAGCAGGGTCACTAAATTGTGATACAGCAGAATATTGATTATTAGCATATTTAAATCTAGTTGCAAAACATATGTATTTGTCCTCTAAATAATTTACTTCACTATTATTGCTAACATCTAAATTTATATTAGGAGAGTTGTTTGGTGGTGCTTTTATTACCATTATCTCTTCAGCACTAAATTGGTCTACAGAGGTTGTACCTATAACAGCAGGAGCAGCAGGGGGTGTTATTGTCGGCAAACCATAGGTTCGTGTTACATTAATCATTCTAGGGGGGTTGTAGTTGTCGGTAAAAAACAACATGCCATCTATTAGATTAACACCATTAATTAATCTGTTAGGATTAAAATTTAATGTAGTAGAGTATCCTGTAGTGCATGGAACACCATTATATATACTTGCAACCAATGTTCTCCAAACATTTTCTTGAGTGTCATACGCTACTATTAAATCTATTTTTTGTGTGTTAGTTACTATCTGATAATTATTACCCGCAACAAAAAGGTCATTCTGTAATTCTACTTGGCTTTGTGATGTAATATTCGAAACAAATGTATGAGGGTTGCCGGCTAAAGAAGTGTTAATAACCTTATCGCCAACTTGAACACCATCAGTTAAAAAAGATGCTGTATTATCTACTAATAACCCCACAATTGTATTAGTGGTTGTACCTGAAGTTATTGTTGTAGAAGGAGAGCCACTTGAGTCATACACACCTGTCCATTTAGGGTCATGTATAAACCAATAAAGAGTTTCATTTGAAGAATCTCCATAAACACCTAAGCATCTAGCCTGTGAGCTTAATCCCTGAACAGGAACAGTAACATTTCCTAAAGCATCAAATTGAGGTTGCTGTGGGAATGTAACAGTGGTAAGTCTTGTATTACCTTTTGCAACTTCAACCGAACCAATCTCTGTTTCTTCAGTAGAACCTAATCTAACATTTACCGCATCGACATATTCTCCATTAGGTAGGAGTCTTTCATCGATAGCTTTATTCATTCTACCCTTAGCAAAATTTCTTTGTATTTTTGCCATACTATTTTATCCACTTATCTCTCCCACGCAGATTCATAAGTAGTCTGCCAGGATGTATATTACTTATTCTTAGTTTTGCGTTTCGTAAAAGAGCCGCCTTTTCTCTTTGAGTTCTTCTGACAATATATTCTTGTGTCCCCACCTTAGATGCTAGTATTGCATATTTAATATATGCATACACATATTCTTCAAACATTTTATTTACAGCCACCTTAGAGTCATCACCACCCTCCATGCCATCTGACACATATTCAAGAATGCAAGATTCTCCCTCCATGGTAGAATCAAAATTTATAACTCCTGCTTTTTTGTCAATCCTAAATGTTGGGTTTGCATTAGCCGTTTCAGTATTCAGCCCAAATCTAGAACCTACTCTATAATCAAAATACCACATACCATCACAACAATATCCTTCAAAGCCATGGAACATGCTGTTTTTATTTAAATAAATACTTTTTTGTCCTCCTCTAATTCTGTCAAAATCTAATTCTGAAAACTCGGGACTCAAAGCATTACCATAAATGTCAAACAAAATATTTTCATTGTTATCTTGTAAATATGCTAAAGCACTATTAACTTGAATGTTTTCTGTTAGTGGTCTTATCAAACCATCTTTATACATTGAAATCCTAATCCAATTTACAAAGTCAGATGGTAATATAAATCTCAATAAAGAATCAACAGTTAATTGTAAAACTTTTACTTCTTTAAATGCATCGTAGTTAAGTTCTTGTATTGCTCTTTTAGCATGAAAGATGACCTTATATCTTTGCTCATTATTAATAATAGCATGATTATCATTATACATCATCATAAAATTATTTACAATGTCTTGTAATGATACATACTGATACGAACCCCAATTAGCATTTGTGGGATTGTTACCATTATTTTCATAATACTGATATTGAGATATATAACTCATTAAGCTTCTTGTTTATCATCGAGCTGCTCTTGCGTAGCTCCAAATTTATATACTTCTAATTCTCTTATAGACATACCTGCATATTGTAATATTTTAACAGTTAAGTCTACTATTGCATCTCTAGGTACTTCAAAATCTTGATAGTCAACAGCAGATGCATTAAACTGTGCAGACCCACCAACCGTAACAAAGGTCCACCGAGGTGCTTTGGGGTATCTTATATATTGACACTGAACATCACCCTTTTGATTTATAGTACTAGGATAAACAGTTGCCTGATTACCACTTATAACATAAGCAGGAAACTGCTTTGTTGGTTTAGTAAGATTAGAACTTGTTAAATTAAATATTTTATTTTGCTCCACCTTTTCAACCTTAGTGGTATTAGTTGCATCGTATATCTTGTAGTTTTGCCCTGTAGCCATTATGTCTTCACTTAGACTCAATGTGGTCGCACTGTCCACTGCAGTAACATAAGCCACTAACATGGGTGCAGCAGGAGCTCCCGCCGGACTTGTATTAACAACAATACTGCCCACCACCGGGCTTGGACTTATAGCTGATGCAGTAAATCCTTGAGCAACATCAATTAATTTATATCCTTGCTGTGCTGTTGTAGTGCCACTAAATAATGCATTAGGATAAAAAAACAACTGATTTATAAAATAATAATCAGATGGTAGATTATAAATATTAGCAGTATTTAAAGTTGCTGTTGGTTGGTCTAAAACAACGGACTGTGAAAAAATAGCTATATCCTCTTCTATACCTTTTTTAATGTCAGCATATCCTGTGCCTTGTAGTCTTCTATTTTCTTTTGTAAGTTGATAGTTATATTCGTAAAAATAATCTTCAAACACATCTAGCTGTGCCTGCTCAGCAAATAGATTAAAGTCAGCAGGACTTAGATATCCATAATTATTTTTGTTCAATACTGACAGTACTGTACTATACACTTCATTTATCATATGACAAAGATACTAAAAAAAGAATATAGCCTTAAATTTATAGAGCTATTGTATGCTGCCAATACCTATTCTTTTACCTGTGGTAGACAAAACATTAGGCGGAAAGGTTGAAGGGAAAGTAAAAGTATTTAACGAAGAAGCTGCTAAATTTATAATTTGTTTAGAAAAAAAATTTAATGCTGTGGCATCTCCTGCATTTAAAGCATCAGTAAAAAAAACTGACACTGTTACGCTGTTTGAATAAATTATGTCAATTCCATTATTTGCGGGAGACTTAGGTTTTATGGTTGCAATACCATCTATTCCTATTACCTGCTGTAATGATTGTGAGCCTGCACCTGAAGCTGTAGTTTTAGTAGTTGTGAATATTAAAAATTTACTCATAGTGCAAAGATAATAAAAAAAGGGGACTAGTGTCCCCTTCTTTATAAATATAATAATAATATATTATTAAATAGCTACTTTACCAAACGTACACCCATCTACATCTCTATTTGATGAGCCGATACTTACTTCAGTAATAACTTCTAAAGGGTTTGTCCAACTTTTTTGATATGAGTTAGCAATACTATTAAGAACATTTGCAACAACTGCATCTTTTTCCGTTCCGGTTAAATTAGCTCCTGTAAAAGTTAATGTGAAAACTGCTACTTCAGGAGCTGTTGCATCTGAGTGTGTAACCATATCCATTAGTATTTCTATGTTTGTATTAGCACCTGTTGCGGGTCTAACTGCAATAACTTTATCGATATCTATTGTTGCACCTCTATTAGGGTCAGCAGGTCTATTAAATCTTATATACTTTTTCATAATTTAAAAAATAAAATATTATGTGAGACTATTCTCATAGCAAATATAATAAATATTATTTAGACTTTTCAAGCAACTTTTCAAGCATCTTCAATGACTCAATACCTTCATCACTCTGTAAATAATTAGCTATAATTAAATTAACATCTTCACCATGAGGAATTACTATCATCCTTTTCTTATTAGCTTTTGTGTTAAAATAAATACCGCCTTTAGGTTTTTTAACTAGTAATCCTTCATCAAAAAACTGTTGTACTTTAGCCTGATGTTTTAACATTGGGTCATCGATAATATTTATAAAATCTTTTGGATGATTTCTAGCAAACACTAATAAGTCTCTTTTCAACTCAGCAGTTGTAACTTTTGTTACATCATGACTAAACAATACTCTTGCAACATTTTCTAATTGAGAGATGTCTAATTGTTTTGCAGCAATAAGAGCATCTACTTCAACATTTAACCTTTCTACCTGTTCAGCAGCATCTTTTTCATAGTCCACCTCGCTAAATCTTTTACCATTCATAGGATGAATATGTAAAAACTCTTGTAAAACTTGATTGTTTTTAGGTACTTTTAAAAACCCGTCTTCAAATATGATAGGCTCTAAAATAGCATTTCCATCTTGTTCATCTATGTAGATGCTTTTTTGATTACGAGCATATCGAAGCTCTCTGTTTGCTCCTGTCTCCTCATCAAAATGTAATAATGGAAATCTTGCTGTATGTCTTGTTGGTAGCATGTAAGATAAAGGAGCTACCTCTCCTGTAAGTTTGTAGACCTTGTCTACGAATTTCGCTTTTTTCATTTTATTTAATTTAATATAATTTTAATTTATAAATAAAGAAAGGAGTGTACATGTGTACACTCCCACTCTATTGTCAACTACTACTCTTGGAATAAGAAGAAGTTGTTTGCACCCATTGTACAAACTGCTCTTTCAGACAAGAAGTTCACCTCCATCGCATCTAAGCTAGATGTTCTCGCACCTCCTGCAGAACCTGTAATCCATGACTTGTATCGTCTGTCTTCAGTTTCTGAAGCACGATATCTTACATGTAAAAAAGGTCTCTTAGCATTCTTTCCAAGGATTTGGTCATAAACAGTTGTAGAACCCGCAGGTACTAATAAACCATTTACTCTACCCGAGCCTGCACCTGTTGGCAAACCTCCTCTCATAGTTGGGTCATTTAAATACTTCCAATCTGACTTGTAGAAGTCGTATCCTCTTCGGAATCCTGTGAAACCTAGATTTAACGCCATCTCTTCATCATTGTCAAAAAGACCATAAGAAGTACCTCCTGCACCATATGAGTTTTGAGCTGCTAACATATCGTCAATATCAAAACCGAAGTTTCTGTCAACGAATACTACATTCTCTTCAATAGCACCTTGATTATCTAATCTTCCGATTACTGCATCCCAATCAGCTAATACAGTAGGGTTTCCTCCACCCCATACATTACCTCTAGTGTTTACAGCATGGAAAATACCTTCAGAGCCCATAAAGCCTTGTGCTTTTGCTCCACCACCTGCACCCGCTACTGCCGGTACTGCTTCAATCATAGATGTTTCTAGGTAGTCGTCAAAACGCAATCTTGTTTCATGCTCTGACTTTAAATACCATAAGTATCCTGTTGCACCATTTTCTGTAGTTACTTCTATCCATCCGATTTGAGCCATGTCAGAACCATTAACTGAATATGTATCTTTTAAAATAATTGGATTATTTTCAAAGATGTAATCAGCAGCCTCTAAAGAACCAACCATTCCTAGTGACCCCTTTTTAAACTCTGAACCATAAATGAATACCGTACACTGAGCTGCAGCTACACCTGCCGGTGCTACTGCCAAACCTGTATTTTCATAAAACGCAACAGTGAATTGGTCATTTACTAAATCAACATTAGTAACAATTGCTTTGTTACTTCCTGCACCATTATTAAATGTAATCATAACTGTTTGTCCTACTCTTACAGAAATACCATTATTTGCATCATATGCCGTACCTGCTGCTGTACTACCAATTGTAGTTTGAGCACCCGATGCCGGATATGCACTGTCATTTACTTGCAGAATTGCTGTTGGGTCTCCCGCAGCAGCACCACCACCACTATCTATACCTACTCGTGTATACTTAGTGTGTAGCCTTCCTTGCTCTGCCCATTTTATTTGGTCAGATATGCAAGGCATTTCTGCACCTACTAATCTTAAAAATGATGATATGGTACGATTACCATATCTTTCAAATTCTTTCTCATATGTATCAGGTAGATACTGAGTCAAGAAATTGAAGTCTGTTATATAATTTGTCGCCAATGGCACTTGACTACTACTAGGAGTTAAGTCAAACCCTGGCGTTGCTAAAACTGAACCTGCCATTATTTCTAATTTTTAATTTTTTATTTTCTTTTAATACTCTTAATTTTTAACCCTCTCCCTGAGTCTTGACTCAAAGAACGAATTTGCATTCCTCCCTTATTAACTACTTCAGGTGTTTTACGCTCACTCATATTTATATTTTTAGTTTTACGCATCACATCTTCAGTCGCTTGAGATTTACCTTGCTCATAAAAGAACTTAGCAAACTTCTCAGGATTCATTGCTAGTGCCAAAGCTCGATGGTATCCTACAGCGTCACTTATCGCACCATCTTCACCTATGTACTTATTTACAAAGTTCATTGGTGTAGATTGAGCTTTTTTAAGCTCTTCTGCTGTTCCCGGAGAATAAGTAATATTGGTATCACCTAAAGAAAATTCAAAACCTTTGAACTCTGTGTTAAAAATAGAATTTGTTTTTTCTTCAAAAACTCTTCTTCTTCTAGCACTCTCCTCGTTTTCACTTCTAGCTTTCGCTATAGATTGCTCATAAGCTTTTATTTTTTCTAAATCAGCTTCAGGAATGGCAGCCGTACTTGACTCAAGGGGTTGCTTGAAATACTCCTTTTGCTTATTAAAATATTTTTTTGCCTCAGCAATCTTTCTTTTCTTTGCTAACTTAGTTTTTTTGATAGTAGCTTCATCATCGATATCATCATCAAAATGATAATCTGCCATCATGTCTTCTATATCTTCTCTATCTAAACCCTCTTCGGTTTCAGTTAGATACTCTCGTAGCAATTTGTCAGAATCATAATCTTCAAAGTTTCTGTTAAGCTTAACATAATCTTCAAAGCCACGACCTGTGTCTTTTTTATACTTTAAATAGGCAGATACATCTTCGGGTAGAGGGTTTTCTTCTCTCTCTCTAAATAACTCATCTACTGAAGTTATCTCCTTATTATGCTTTTCTTTTAAGTATGAAACAATATCTTCATCACTTAATTTTCTTTCTTCTACTACAGGAACTTCTTGTTCCACTTTTTTCTCTTCTACCTGTGCAGTTTCTGCTACAGGCTCTGATGTTTTTTGTTCTTGAACAGCATTCTCTTGTTGTTCATGCTTATCCAAAAGCTCTTGTTCTTGTTGCGACTGTGATTTTTCTTGCCCATCGCCTAAGGCTCTTACTTTTATTTCCATTAGATTAAATTTTTATACAAAGTTAATAATTTTTTTAATACAGATTTAGACAAATCTTTTTGTTACTTTACCTGCTTTAGTATTAGACACAAACTGCTTGCCTGTTCTTCCTTCTCTTTTCTTTTTACGAGCTGTTTTTGCCCTTTCAGCTTTTGACATTGATATTGCTTTTTTATAAGGCAAGCACCGGTCAGGATTCTTTTTGTTTTTACTTGTACCACACGCACCCTTAATAGAACCATCTGTTCCTATTCTAACCCACTTTTGTTCTCTCCATTTTTTTAGCTCTCCCATTTATTTACTTTTACTTTTTTTATGAATCTTTCTAATCATCTCTTTACCCTTTTTAAAAATACTTGCTATTCTTTTTTTGCCCATAACTTTAGCTCGTTGCTCAGCCACGGTTAATATTTGTATTTTTCTAGCAAAAGGCTTTGAAATATTTTTAACCTTTCTAACAGTTTGATTTGCATCACTAATAGTAGCAAACTTTATACCAACTGTATCTTTTGGATTTTCATCAGTATACAATCTTCTGCCAGAACCCTTAGGCTTCTTGCCTGTACCAACCTTAGGGTCTCTACTTTTTCTTGCCATTTATTTTTTTTAGCATTGCATCAATTCGCTTAGCTTGACCTTTGTGCATAGCTGAAGCTTTTTTCAATTCACTAGATATTTGTTTTAGTTGTTTCTTGTCCATCATAATTATTTTCTTTTATCTTTTTTAGCATAGTTAGGGTCTTTACAATACTTACTTGCACCCATGGCTGCATAAGCAGACCATTTACCATATTTTTTCATAGCCCAAGCTTTTCCTGCAGGGCAAATTTTATTACCTGTTTTCTTTTTTGTTCTTGCCATATTATCTTGGGTCAAACTCAGCTAAATCAAAACCATCTAAACTATCCTCATTTGACTCAAAGTTTTTAGGAGGTAAGTTGTTTTTTCTTTGATTAATTAGTTGACTCTGCTGAGTATTTTGTTGATTAATTCTTTGGGACTTTGCATCTTCTCTCTGCAGCTCTCTTTGAGATAATGCAGCTTCAGACATTCCCCTTAACTGTTGATTAAACTGAAACTCTTTATCCATCAACATAGATTTTAATTGAGCTTCTTGTTTCATTTTTTCTATTTCAAAAGCAATCTCTGATTGTTTTATTTGCATCTTTATCTGACCTTCCGCCTGTATTTTTTGCATAGCCGTTTGAGCTGCCATTTGTTGTGACTGCTGATTTATCTGTGCTTGCTGTTGAGCTTGAGCAGATTTCATTTGCATATCAGCCTTTTGCTTTTGCTTTCTTTTTAATTTTAAAAGTTGATTAGCTAATTTTAAATTTCTAATCTCTCTAATATCTATTGCATCCTCAAGATTTATATCTTGTTTATTTAAAGCCATTTGAATGTTTTGTTCTAGCTTAGCCTTTTCTTCTTCATCAGGTGCAACCTCAATAAATATACCGAAATCATATATATACAACTCTTTACTGTCTTCTAAAATAGAAACATTATACTTTCCTATTTGATTTATAAAGTTGTCTTTAAAATCAGAATATTCTATTATATCAGCAACTCGATATGATAATGCTTCTGCCAAACTTCTATATATAAACAAACTGCCATCTAAAATATGTCTTGTAGCTGTATTGGAATTTAAAGCTGCTAATTTTTGAACGCCTACTAATGCATTCGGGTCAGGAGTTGTTCCATCTCTAGCTTCATTTAATCCTGTCACACTTCTAATCATATTTAAATAATGATTATAGTTTCCTATAAGCATTTGAGTTTTGCTTGCACCCGAGTTAGAGTTTAGCTGAGTTATTGGAACACGAGCCTGATTAAAGTCGCCATCTTGAGTGTAGCTTCTTCCTATGACACTACCTGTTTGAAAATACAATCTCAAAGCATCTTCAGGATTATAGGCATTACCCGTTCCTAAGTCAACTTCATTTAATCCATCAGCATCTATAAAGACACCATCCGGAACAACTCTCGATATTACCTGTTGTAATTTAAGATGTGTTATTTGTATCAAATCAGCAAAAGGTATCATTCTTCTAACCAAAGACTCTATAACACCCTTATACATTCTAGGAGCAACAGCCACATAATTTGGTATTGCATATTGATTAGCAGATTTTGGTCTAACCATATTCTCAGCCATTTTCCATTTTAGAATAATATTAGTACCCATAACCATAACCCCCTCATACCACACATCAATCGTTTTCTCTATTTTTTCAAACTTACCCTCTTTCATCATTTCTTCAGGTGGATTAAATTGGTCATCCTTTTCAATCATCCTAGAGTTACCGGCATCATCAGTTATTTTTTTCTTATATACTATTTTATTAGTAGTCTTATAATTAAAATATAAAAGAGTACATGTGTCTCTATAAAACAAACTATTTTGATAATACTGTGCAGTATTAAAATAATCATACCAACTTTGACTATACTTAGATATCTCTTCTAAATCTTCATTTGTTAGAGTGGGGTCAATTTTCATTAACTCTGTAATAGGTAAAGTTTTTATTTCTCCCCAATAAAAACAATCCTTAAAGTGAGGGTCTTCAGTATAACTATACACCACATTAGCAGGGTCTACATAACTAATCTTAACACCTGAGCCTGGTAAAAACTCATGCTTTGCCATAGCCACCCCTAGAACTGTTAAATCATAATCAAACCTTTTTCTTAAATCAACATACTTATTATTTTCAAATAAAGTGTCAATAGCTTCTTCTTGTGCTAACTCAATAGCAGGTTTGTAATTCATTTGCATAAATAAAGCTAACTCTTCATCAGACTCGGGAAGTTGGTCGGGTTCAACAGTAAAAGGGTCGAATCCCATTTTTTTAATATCTTCAAGCATCGGTCTAGCAGCCATCTGACCTTCAATCATGCTTTGATATTTACTACGCTTAGATTGTGATAAAGCATCTTGTGCATAAGCATTTACTTTAAACAACCTGTCAGCCATACCGTTTACAACAATATCAACAAACTTAGGAAGTATTGGAACAGGTGTCCAATCTAAATTTAAATAAGATAAATCTCCATCAACAGCTAATTCATTTTTATATTTAGCTATTGACTGTTCCCCTCTTGCATATAGTCTTAATCTATTATACTCACCCCACTGATTATAGAATCTGCATCTATTACTATCTTTTCTAAACCACTCATACTGTATAGCTTGACCTATCTTTAAACCATATTCTTCGGTGGCTTTTTCTGCGTCTGAAACAAATTGACTAGGAAACTCTTGAGAATTGATACTTATTTTAACATCTTTCATCTTTTTAATTCGCTTATTATTCCACGGTTATTATACCTTGCAAAGTTAATACTTATTTTTGATTGTTTTTTTTCAGGGGTGTATAAATGCCTTTGTGTAGCCATTATAGCTAGTCCTGAACTAATTGTTGCGTCAAACTTTGTTCGATTGTTAATATCAAACTTTGCCCAATCCTCTAGTGTTCTGGTAAATATCATTGAGCCTATTATATCATCATCTCTATATGTTTGTGTCAAATCAAAGCCTACATGTTTTTCTATATATGATTCAATAGCCGCAGCATGAGCTTGTTTTACATCTTCTGAACTGTTTGGTATACCACCTAACTCTTTTTCCGATTTTGAAAGTTTAATATAATTTTTATCAGGTCTATTCATTGAATATCCTCTATAGCCCCTGTTCTTAAAATGATACAATAATCGAGGCTTGTTATTCTCAACTAGAATGGGCATTCCATAAAAAACACATGCCATCAGAACTTCTTCAAAAAATATTTCTGCAGTTTGAGGTCTTGCAACATATTCTAAAAAAAACTCGTTAGATGGTGCTTTCTCCATATTAAATTTAGTCACCCCATGCAAAGCTCCATTAGAACCGCCACCTCCTACTGTTCCTGATATGTCATATGAGTCACATCCAAAAGCTCCTAAATGCTCATTGCCTGGATACTTTATTCCTCTCTTATCAATAGAATTGTTTTGCAAAGCAGCTTCAGGTATCCAAGATATTTTAAATCTGCCACTAGGATTAGGTGTCCATATAACTTTTGAGTCTTTTATTCCATCCTTCCAACTAAAGCTACCTCTAGTCACATGTTGTTCTATTATTAAAGAATCATTATAATCTATTTGTTGATATATTTTTGTTAAGTTAAAAATAGAAGCTTTACTCTCATCCCTAAAAGCATGTGATTCAGTTCTAGGAAACTGACGATAAAATTCATTCAAAGCATCTGCATCATTTTTTAAAGACTCTACTTCAGCCTCCCAATAATTTATTGCACCATTATATATCATTTCTTTATCAACTCCTAACACCTCTTGCTTTGGCTTATCTAAAACAGGTGCACCATATATATCAATAAAACCCTCCATGTTCCACTCCATAGGAATAAAGAGAGAATACATTCCGCTTTTTGTTTGACCATTAGCATTTCTGTTTTCTACATTTGAATCTTCAAATAATTTTTTAAAATTACTACCACCCTTATCTAGTGAATTAGAAGTAGAACCCATCAAGCATTTACCAATAATCTTACTACCTAATCTTAGACATGTTTTTGTAACTCTCCAATTGTTTAAAATATTATTAGGCTTTGACCACTTGCCACTCTCATCATGTACTAACAGCAAAAGTTTTTCACCATCATATGAGTTGTCATCAGTGTTCTTCCAATCGATAGTGGTATCTAATCCATATAGCTCATCATTAGCAACATCATACATATTTTTTTTTGTAATTTTTGATGCAGGAACTCTAAAGGCTAACTCTGTTTTTGGTTTGTCCATACCATCTTGTATGGGTTTAAAAAAGAATGGCAACCGAGTAGATATAGGAACTACTTTGTCTGTAAACATTTTTTTAGCATCAGAACCTGTCTTTGACAATATGCCTACTCGGGAATCTTTTGCTAAAGTACCCGTGTTTACACATTCAGAAGAGCCCATGTATGAAAAGCCTGACCTTCTAATTTTTAAATATATCATTCCAAAACAACGACTATCAGCTCTGCATGCTTCCCAAAAAATAAAAAATATTCTGTTAGCTTCTCTATAATCAGGATATCCCACATCAATACTTGTCCATTGTAAATACATATAGTGTGACCCTGTTATGTAAGTAGGCTTGCCATTGTTCATAAACCAAAAGCCATCTTCTCTTTTGTCAAACTCATTTTCAATATAGTCAACCCATCTGGACTTAAACTCTTTTGGAGCATCATTCCACTGAAAGATTGACTGTATCTTCGAAAGACTTTTAGGAAGCTCAGCTCTTTCCCAATATTGTTCTGTAGTCTTGGCACTACGGCTGAAGCATTTTTTTGGAGATAGTGGCAGTCCTATATTTAATCCTGAAACATTTATAACCTCACCTACCTGTCCGGTTTTTGATATGTTAACAAAGTCATATTTTGTATTATATCCATACCGCCAAGTTCGTCCTCTATTTTTATTAGTAAGAACTCTTTTGGGGATATAGTTATCTAAAACTTTATATAGTTTACTTTGAGCGTCTTTCTGCAAAACCTTGTTTAGTATCTAAGTTAATATTTGAACCCAATGCTTTTAAACTCTCCTCCTCATTATCGATTCTATTTAATATTTCAAATGCATCAAATATGGCAAGTTTTTTTGTTGCGGCTGCATTTTTTAATCTATCAGCAGCCAACTCATCTTCGGGGTCAGGTTTAATTATTTCTTCTTTTGCAACTTTAATTAGTTGTCTCACCGCTTTTCTTCCTGCCTCAATAATCTGTTTCTTTAGTTCTTTTGAATCCATCTTTTTTTCGATTATATTTTTTTTTGCTTTTATGAACCTTAGGCTTTGTGTGTTTCCAAAAATCCTTTACATCAATTTTTTTCCACTCAAACTTATCACTCATAACTTTAACGTTATTTGATGGTCATATATACGATATAGTAATTCACCATCTACATAGAACTCATATTCACTATCTGGATTAAAAGCCACTCTATCTCCATTTTTTATTCCTTGTGACTTTAAATATGTATTAGCATATTTCATTTTACCTATTAGTGGCTCATATTTACAATTCTTTTGAATGTACATGTTTTGTTCTACAGGCAATGGCTTTACAAAACAATACCTATCATATGTTTTCCACTCTCCTTTATTTTTATACAAAAAAAACTGTTCACTGTCAATCAAAAAAATATCGTCTTTAAAAAAACTTCTACCACTCTTTTGTCTACCATACATGTCATTATAATATTTAAAAACATTATGATGAACTAATAGTGTGTCTCCTTTTTCGATAGGACCTTCGTAGCCTAAAGGTGTTTCAATAACAATAGCTTCACGATTAGAAAACTTATGGTCTTCTTGTGAAGAGCTAACAACAAACTCTACTCCACCTATTTCTTTTGTATTAGAATATCTTTTATTGCCCTTTGGTTTGACTATAAAATCTGTAGGCGACTTCATTCAAAAAAAATATTATACTCAATTGATATCGGCATTGTGTCTGTAAATGATTTCCACAAAACTACCTCATCTTCTTTTTGTATCCATATTTTTATTGCTCCATTGTCATTTTTAATTAGATGAATTTTGTAAGAGCCATTTAGGACTTCTTGTCCAACAATGTAATGCATAGCTCCCGACTTATAGTCAGGACCTATAGATATTTTTCTTATATCCATTTTATTATATTTAAGTAATTTATTATTGTTTTACTTTTACTGTCCCACTAGTTTGATAAAGCTGACCGGTTACTAAACCTGCTGCTCCCGCAGCAGTGTCGTCTGCATAATTAGGTAAAGTTAATTGTACTGAGGGCAATACTTTTAAAATATCTTGAATAGTAAAATTTACCGTGCTGTCAATAGGAGTTCCTACAACATCAGTTCCAATAACTTTATCATTTGAGCTTGGTGTAACAGTAGTGTATGTACTTATTTTTGCCATAATTAATTAAAAAGTTGTAGATAAATTAATATCTTGATAAGTTAATTTAATATATATATCACTGTTTCCTTGGTTAGCAACAGTGCCTGCAAAACTTCTTATTAAAATGCTAGCATCATTAAACAGTGTTAAAGTATCGTTAGCCATCGAAGCATAAATTTTATCAGTCTTCTTAGAAGATGAATTCAGGCTTGCAGGTAATATTTTAAATGGTGATTGTGCACCTGCAGGACCTGTATTTCGTTTAACAACAATACCACATGCTCCATTTCCTAAATCAGTAAAATTATATGCAACACTATTAAAATCAATATAAACAAGTAAGTCAATAGGATTATAAGTTTTATTTGCTCCTGCAGGAGGAAGAATTTCTACATCTGTAGTATCTAAACTTAACATTTCAGCAGGAGTAATTTTTTTTATTACCTGCTTATACTTAGTTACATCAATTAGATTTTGCAACTGTTGTATAGTAAAATTTTTAGTAACATTAGGAGGAGTTCCTCCTACCTCCGTTCCTATCAACTTATCAGTCAATAAAGGAGTTCCCACATTTGTATATGAACTTATTTTAGCCATTTACCTTTTCTGTCTGCTTTTTAGTTATCTCACCGGTTTCTAAATTAATTTTAGTATCCTTACCGTACTTTTGTAGGAGCACTTTTTCTTTATTACCAAAATTATCTTTCATTTCTTTTATTACAGTTAGAATCATTTGTTTCCTTAGCTCAGTATCAGCTAGTTCCATTTTTGCTCTATTGTAATCTTGTAAAGCTTGTCTTATTTCAGACAGCTCTTCTTTTTTTAATTTCTTTGCCATTTTATTTAATTTAAATTTATTTTACAAATATACTAATATTTTCCTTGTCTTGATTTTGGAGAGGATTTAGTTGAACCTCCTTTGCCTGCCCACAAATGTTTACATGCCCAATATCTAGCTGTTAGCTTAGACTTAGCCTGACTACATTTATGTCTTGCTCTAAAACTCTTACGAGCAGCAGGAGAATAGTTGTGTCCATAGCCTTTAGCACCAAAGTGAATCAACTTCTCTTTGCCGCCTTCACAAGCCTTGACCATCTTCTTTTTACCGGGTCTAGTACTAGGTCTTACCCTATTGCAGGGCATATTCTTTTTACTTACCGCCATTCTTTTTTTTCTTTCTTTTTTTCAAAACCCTAAAATCACTGCCTGTGATTTTATCAAATGGTGGACTAGCCTGTGCTATTCTCCTTTGCTTTTTACTAAGTTTGCTCATAGTTTTATCTCTTATTTTTTTTATTTAAATTTTTTAAATTTGCTGCATTATCTAATGCCATTTGCATTCTTATTTTAAATTGGTCAGCATAAGGGGGAAATTTAGGTTTAGGTGTGTTTCCCCTATTATCTTTGTGCATTTTGCTCATCTTAATCTTTTTTATTATGAGAGCCTCCAAAAAAGAAATCAACAACTGTGTTTACTTTAGCACTCATAGCACCAAAGATTGTTGATATAAAACTTATTTCAAACTCTCCTAAGTTAATATCTCCTTTTACAAAATATCTGAACATTACAAAACTCAAAGCAAAATATGCAATGGTAAATACTGTTGCTAATATTTTTTGTATTGAGGAATCATCAGAGTACATTTTTCTTGCACTCTTTCTATCTTCTACCTCTAACTCAAACATCTGTTTCTCATGCTGTTGAAACAACTGCTCTAGTCTTTCCTGAGCAGCTAGTCTCTCTTCATCAGTAGTGATTACCTCATCTAATATCTGGGTAGCATTACCCATTAAATTTTTTATTATTTTTTTTATCATGTTAATTGAATTGGATTTCTATATTTAGTTTTATTATTTTTATCCTTATACGCTACCAACACTTGCTGTCTATTGTCAGATATCTTGTAACTAACATGTATCCATGCAGGGTCTCCATCTATACTTTCAGTGCTTGTCCCAAACTCTAATATCAGTTGGTCAAAATCTAAATCTAACTTCTTTATAGCCTCATAGATTTTAACATTATCCATTTTACCTTTTTTATAAAACTGACAATCCACCGCTTCATATCTGCAATGCTGTGAGTTTGAGCTTCCCCCTATAGCCATATTCAACTCAGGCGAACGATAGCCTGAAGTTATTCGTATAGGTCCTAGCTCCTTTCTTATGGGCTGTAACAAACCATTTGCCATCATAGTTAGCTTTTGTATTCCGTCTTGTGTCGGCTGATTTGAAATGCCTAGACGCATAGCCACATTACTTCTTGTTAATTCTTGTAGCGTAAAGTTTTTACTAATCTGCATAACTACATAAATTTTTTCAACACCAACTCTTCCGTTTTTTTCACAGCTTGTTTTGTTGATAGTTGAAATGTTAAATCAGCTTCATACTTTTCAACAATCTCTTTATTGTTAAAAATTATTAATGTAGGAACTGACAATATTTTATATTTTTTAGTTAGCCCTGGACAGTGTTCAATATTAACCAAATAGGTTTTTACATCTTTAAAATCCGATAGGTCAGTCATATTAGACTTATTCCACTCAGCATAAAACTCTACTACCACAATATCCTCACTAAGCTTTTCATTAAAATTACTTTCATTTATTTCTACCTGAGAAAAACTAAATAGACTAAGTAAAAGTAGTATTAATAATATTATTTTAGTATTCATTTTTTTTGAATTACTTCATACAATCTCTCATCCATAACATCTATCTTTTTTTCGATTGCATCTAATGTTTCCTTATTTGACAAAACAGTTTGTCTAATAAGTTCATTTTTCATATTTATTTCATTGGCACTAGGATAGTTGTCAAACTTGTTTACCTTTAATTCAATAGCACTAACTTGCCCTACTAAATTATAATAAGTTCCCACTAACCCCACAATCATAACTACAAAACTAATTATGAATTTTAAGTCAGTACTAACCTTAGTGTTTTCTCCTATTTGTGCCATTTAACTTTTCCATTTTCTATAAACAAACCTTTTGGATTCTCCATCGGCTGTCCATAAATATTATACATTAAATCACTATTCTTTGATTTTTCTATAACTTCTAGTAATGAAGAGTTACAAGGCAACCCTGTTTCACAATCAATAAACTCTTCTATTATAAACTCAACATACTCTGTCTCAACTATTGTGTCATATACTACTACTTCAACTTCTTCTATAACATCAACAAAAAGCGTGTCTAAAACTTCTGCGTATACTGTATCGGTAATATAAATATATTGTGGTACAGAAACTTCTACCTCAACAGTATCAACTACTATCTCATAAATATATTCAGTGTCAAAGATAGTATCAAACAAGGTTTCATATTCTGTAAGATACACAGTATCACACCCCACAGGTATTGGGGGCAAACAATTTATAGCTTCTGTTGGACCTTCAGTGTTTTCATCAGCAGCATCCACACAGTCTTCCCAACCGTCATTTATCCAATCTGCTTGAACACAACCATCAGGTGAGTATTGAGTCCAATTAGAAGGGTCATCACCGCAAAAGAATCCTCCTGACTCAGCACAAGTTATACACAAAAGCTGAAAGTCAAATCCTTGTCCTAACCCAATGTATGACATTAGGAATAAAAAATAAGTTATAAATTTTTTCATACTTAATAGATTAAATAGTTAAACCCAAACTTCAACTCATATACAGGTATCATCCAATATCTTTGATGTGTTCCTTCAATAAACAAACCTAAATGTTTTGTTATTCGTGAACCAATTACTACACCTGCATCCCACTCTGCCCAATCGTTTTCATCTTGACCATATTCAAATGAATAATCATCAAGTCCATAATGCAAAGGTAATAAATTATACCATATGTGAATCCATAGTTTAGGAGTCCATTTATAGTATGAAACGCCTAATACGGCACTGATTTCGTTTTGTGTGCCTAACTTTTCTAATTCTCGTTGATTAAATGATGCTACTGCATTACCAAAGTAATGTTTGTAAAACTCATCATTAGAAGTAGCTATTACTTCTCCTTCTCTTGACCAATGCCAACTTCCATTTACAAACTCTCTGCTATATCCAAAGTCAGCAGCTAGCTCTACAAAAGTGCTTTCACCAGGTGTCCAAAAATCTTCTATAGGGGTAATGCCATAAGCCGGATGATTCCTACCCACCACACCTAGTGTAAAGTCCCAAGGTCCTTTGTTTAGTCTTAGTCTAGTATCAAATGATTTATATTCTAATCCTACTCTTTGATTATCTTTGTATTGCAGCTTAGTAACATTATAGTCACTTAGGTATCGTAACCAAAAGTTAGCATTATTAAACTTCTCACCCCTATTGCGAATAAAAGAATAATTAAAAAGATACTCCCAACCATTAGCATTACCAATGGTAACATCATCTGAAACAGTTCTTTCAGTACCATAGTACCATGTTTTAACTTTGTACTCATAATCAAATCTAGCTATTTTTCTAATACCTATTGTAAGGTTATAGTCATATGGGTTTACCTCCGTAACATCTTGGTAGCCTCTATCAACTGCAATATAATTTTCTCTCTCTACCATAGATGTACCCATGGTCATAGATGTGTAAATAGTAGAGTATTTAAAAAACTGACCGAAACTTATTAGTGGTATGCTAAGTAATAATATAAGTAGTCTCATCATTTTTATCATCTGTATCTTCAGTTAAAAAATATTTTAAATGATACTTGCCTTTTATTGTTACTGTTGCTGTCCACATATTAATTGTAAAATGCTAATAGGTAACCTCCATTTATTAAAGTCCTAGTATCCGTAGGGGTTGAAGCATTATCATCACGAAATAAAAGGTTTCTAGATAAAGGCATTTGTCGTGGAAGGAATCCCCTTCCTATAAAAATAGTTTGTGTTGTGCCACCCATTGTTTTAACTGTTACTAATTCAGTAGGAAGTCTTGAAAATCCATTAGGTATTTCAAATATAGCCCCACCTCTACATCCGGGCTTGAATAATAAGAAAGCCGATAAAATTCCTGGAGTATACCATGGGTCTTGTGCATTAAAACGGGTATTGTCTATTATTGATACTACAGATGTATAAGTACCATATCCTCCGGTTGCACCTGGAGTATCTGAATAATTTACATTAAGAATTATATCTCCAACCTCTATACCCAAAGGAGTAATACCTGCTCCTGCAGTTGCACCTGTCTCAAATCCTGTAGGCAATGTAATAACAGACCCTACTAATGCTGATGGTGTTATAGGTGTGGGATAAATTTTATTAGAAGGATGGGGTATATCATTTGTAGCTGAATATGCTGTATTATTTATCGGTGGTGCTATTGGTAATACATTAGTGTTTAAATAATTTCTATTAATCATAATTCTTTTTATTTACTGTATGGAAAAATTCTGTTTAGTGTATCACGCCTCTGACCACAGCCACATGGTTTGCCTGTAGCTTTAGAAACAGCATCTACCGCAGCTTTAATTCCTGTTGCTCTAGTTATTTTTTCTATTGAATCTCCTAATCCTCTTGATGGTTTATTCATGTTACTTACATTTACAAATATCTTCTTTGCACTTTGTTTTAAACAAACATACAATCCAACATTTAATTTTTTTAATTAAACTCATTTTCTTTTATTTTTACAGCCAAAATTATTGGCATAGTTTGCCATCTTGACTACTTTCTTTGAATATTTATTTTTATTCTTCATAACCGAAGAAGCGGCAGAGCATGTGTCCTTAAACCCATTACTCTTCGCCCACTTCGTAAAAGCTCCTTGTCGGGAATCTTTTATATCAGGAAATGCCATTACTTTCTAATCAATGCTCCTAAGTGACCTTTTACATCACTTGGGTAGTGCTTATCCATAGAGTGGTCTCCACTGTATGCGTGACCTGTCATTTTTTTAGCCATTCCTTTTGACTCATCTCTACGGTCTTTCATAGACTGTGAGTGACTTCCTTTATGCTTCATTCCTAAAGACTCATCGAGTCTATCATTATAACCTTGGTGTTTCATCTTTTTATATATTTATTTATTAGTAGCCTGTGCTTTTAGTTTTTTTCTCCATGCCGTATCCCGGATTGTTTTTCATTTTTCCATCCATCATATTTGCAAAAGCACCTGCTTGTGCTTTACCTACTGCATTATATGGAAATACTTTCTTTTTCATTGTACCGCTATCAGGGCATTTGTATGTTACTGTTGGCATATCTAAACTATTTATTAATTATCTTTGTAGCAAAGTTAAGAAAAAAAAATTAATGAAATCAAATTACCTAAAGTATTGGAGAGTGATACGCTACTTCATAAAAGCAAAGTACAAACTATCGCAAGCCGAACTAGATGTTCTACTCTTTCTCCGTGATGAAAAATATTTCTCCAAAGATAAGTTTGAAGAGTTTAACAACCTGCTGTCATGGGATGTTAATAGATTTGATAAACTGCTAAGAGATAAATGGATTGAGGTATTTAGAAAGCGACAGGGTAAAAGCAAAACACTATACAGCCTATCCTATAAGTCACAAAGAGTATTAACCTCTATATACAATAAGCTTAGCGGTGAAGAGATTCCCACAAGTCAATCTGCCAATCCTATGTTTGCTAAGAATGTGTCTTACTCAGACAAGGTATATAGAAATATGATATTAGAGATGAATAAGTTTATAAAACAACAACGACATCTCTCTCCTGAATGATGCCGTACTTCTCATTCTTTATCATCATAGTATGTCCTGACCTGCGGTCATAGTATACTGTATCGTCTTTGCTAATAGCTGTCACCTCTGTCCCTGGTGTAACAACCTTACCTTTCTTGTATCGTATATCTTGCATATCGCCTGACCCTAGAAGCAGTCCTGACTTAGTCTCTATCTGCTCCTCTATAGTTTTAATAATAATATATTTACCTATTGCTTTCATTTAGTATCATATGTTCTTGCCATAGTTACAATAGCATTAGTGCTTAGTATGGTTACCGCTACAGATACTGCGTTCTGTAATGCGTTCTTAGTAACTTTCATAGGGTCTATCACTCCAAGACTTATTAGATTACCATACTTCTCTTTCTTCACATCATAGCCATGACCCTTAGCCATGTCTTTACTATATATAGCAGAATGCTCTAGTCCTGCATTGTCTAGTATTTGTTCTAGTGGAGCACTAATCGCTTTAGTTAAAATTGCGTCAGCAATTTTTTGGGAAATATTTTTAGCATCTTTTAAACATTTGTCTGTTGATAACTGATGCAATGCTCTACCTGCCCCTGGCAGTATCCCTTCCTTCATCGCTGACCTAACGGCACAGACCGCATCATCAACTCTGTCGTATAGTTCTTTTTGCTCTAGGTCTGTTTTGCCTCCTACATATATCACACCGATGCCTCCCGTTAGTGATGCTATCCTTGACATGATAAACTCACGCTCTACTTTGTCTGATGACAACTTGTGTGCACCCCACAGCTCCTCTACTCTTTTATTTATCTCGTCATTGTCCTTCTCCTCTGACGAGAGAATAATCGTTGAGTCTCTTCCAACTATCACCTTGGAAGCTCTACCCAAATCAGGGAAGTCTATTATACTCAAATCATCTCCCGTCTTTTCAGAGAAGTATGTTGAGCCTGTAGATAAAGCAATGTCTTGCATTAGCTCATGTTGCTTGTAACCGAAGTTGGGAGGAGGTATCACACATATCTTCAATCCCCGCTTCATAACATTAGCCGCTAAAGTATTTAATACATTCTGCGAGCATGGTGCTATAATTAGTAATGACTTATTCTCAGCAATCACAGGCTTTAGTATGTTCTCAATATTTAATATGTTAGTTATCTCTGCGTCCGACACAAAGACATATGGGTTCTCAAGGATGCACTCATCCTTCTTGTGGTTGTTAACAAACAGTGGATTTGAGTATCCTCTATCTACCTTAACACCCTCCGTACTCTCAAAGTAGGTGTTGTGAGTCTTAGACTTCTCCACCGTCACAATACCGTTGTCACCAACACTATTATATACATCTGCAATGATTGAGCCTATCACATCGTCATTGTTAGCACTGATTGTCGCAACTTGTTTAACCTTTGAAGAGGTGACAGGCTTGCTCATCTTCTTTAACTTATCCACCACCTTGTTAGTAGAGTTTACTAGTTCTCTTAAAACCTCAGTCTTGTTACAGTTAGGATACTTCTCCATAACCTCAAGTGCTGACTTTACTAGTGCCTCAGTCAGAACAATAGCTGTGGTAGTGCCATCACCGGCTGAGGTAGCTGTCCTATCAGCCGCCTCCTTCATCATACGCACCGCTATATTCTCAACAGGGTCTAGGAGTTGAATAGACTTAGCCACAGTCACACCATCCTTTGTTACCGTTAAACTATGGGTATGCTCTGGCGACTCAATGATAACTGTGTTACCACGAGGTCCTAAGGTTGACTTAACTGCTTTTGAGATTTTTTCTATACCGCTTATTAAGCGTGAGCGACCTTCAGGTCCGAAGTTCAACTCCTTGGGGGTGTATCCTGTTTGATTCATTTTAATTTGATTTAATTATTATGCAAATATAAAAATAATTTTTAAACCTACACTGTGTCGGTTATGTTATTTTATACACACCCTACTGTGTATATATATATTATATCTATATTAAAAAAATTATCCTGTAAAATATCTAATCAAAATCGACATTTTCGACACTGTCCTTGATTATCAGTTAGTTAGCTATCTATTTTCGACACTAAATCGACACTAATAATGTCAATAATTAACACTAACTTTGTAATATGACTATTGAGATTTCAAATTACCTATATATACTTATAATGATTTTTATGTTTCTGTTGGGACTATAAAAGAAAAGGGAGCATATAGCTCCCTAATCCCACATCAAACAAAAGAATATATTTATACCATAGAGTTAATCCCCTTAAAAGGGTCATCTAGTTTTTCGCTAGAGGCTAAATTAACTGCATTATTTTTCATATACTTTCTACCTAAAGCATTACGATTACTTACACTTGTATTGCCGTTAGCAATATTCATGCCTACATTATTCTTAATAGCCATGTTTTGTATATCCGGCTCTTCAATAGGATTCACACTCATCGCAGGTGAATTGCCATACATGTTCTTATCCATTGCCATTAGTCAAATAATTTATTTAGTTTGTTTGCAAGCTCAGCAGTCATCTTTCTTTGCTCTGCTAATTCAATACCACTTGCAATGTCTCTTACTTGCTTAGAAGACTTGAGTTCGTTTCTAAGTCTAGCTGCCATAGCAATACCCGACTCACCATCAGGTCTCATGTTTAACAGCCTGCCATCTTTGATTTCTAATCCGTCCATAGTTTATAGTTTTATACAAAGATACAAAAAATTATGAGATACACAGACTGTTTGGGTTATATGCTGTGTCACGCACATTGCCCCTCGCACAAAACTATCTTTTTTTTTAGGGGGGGTGTGTCGTTTTTGTTGTGTTGTTACAGATTTTTTTGACTTTTTGTGTGTGTATCTGTTAATATCTGTTAAATATGTGGTAGGGTGTACACCTATACACCTTTATACACTCTTAAATCGCACTAAATAAGCCTTATTTAGCGTAAATATGTATGGAGAGAGAAAGAGAGAAAGCGTAGCATCCCCATCCAACGAAACCAATGCAAACTTTTTTTGGGGAGATTTGAAGGATATAATTGATTGATTTACAGAGTAAAACCTAAAATAGAGCATAAAATGACAAAAAAAATTAATATTGAGTTTGTAATATTGAGAAT
>TARA_R100000353_G_scaffold152712_1_pt1 | contig 29376 bp, 45 predicted proteins | sample TARA_R100000353 | Tara Oceans TARA_R100000353 (sample SAMEA2620663) | marine metagenome | biome: marine biome (ENVO:00000447); feature: surface water layer (ENVO:00002042); material: "saline water (ENVO:00002010), including plankton (ENVO:xxxxxxxx)" | depth 5 m | reverse complement strand
ATTGCTATTGATGATGATGTAAAAGAAGAAAGAGCAAAAATATTATCAGAGTATGATAAAAAGAAAAAAGAGGTAAATGCTAAAAAGAAATATGAAACTCTTTTAAGTTACGATACTACTTTTTTCCCCGTAAAACTTGACTAATGGCTTTAGGAAAAAGATTAATTAATACAGGCGGTGAAGCAGCTTGTCTTACTGAAACAACTGATATATTTGGAGATTCAAGTGGCAAGGCATTATACTCAATGGATTTTGATGCAAGTAGTCAAGATGGGACAGTTGATGCTACCCCTACAAACGTTGACTTTGGTGTTTCGGGAAGGACCGTAAATTCTGCAAGATTTAATGGTAGTAGTAGTAAAATAGATTTACCTGATATACTTCCTGCTAATAGTAATGCTGATTCAAGTTTTACTTGCTGGTTTAGAACAAGCGATACTTCAGGAAATCAAATGACAATAGTAAACGCTTGGAATGGTAGCACAACTGCTAACAATGGGGGTTGGGCATTATTTAAAGATGCAGGAAACACTTTCTTTTTTACTCAATATTATTTAAAAAGTAGTGCAAGTGGATTAACAGGTGGCACAGCTGTTGGAGATGGAAATTGGCATTTTGTGGCAGTAGTTTTTGATTATAGTGCTGGAACTTTAAGTTTGTATTTAGATGGAAATAGTACCCCTCATTTACAACACACTTCACTTACACCTGGAACAGTTAATATATTTAACGGAGGTGCTGAATTAGGTTATCAAAAACCAGGAGGACCTTTTAGATATTGGAATGGAGATATAGACCAAGTGAGAATATTCTCTAAAGCCTTGAGTACATCAGAAATTTCTACTTTATATAATAGTGGAAACGGAGAAACAGCGTGTGTACATACCGCTACAACTGACAATAATGATTTCCCTGTTACAAATGTTGCTTATTACAAACTTGACAACTCGGCAGAGGATAGTAAAGGAACAAATGATGGAACGGAAAATAATATTGAGTATAGATTTGGCAAGTATAATCAAGCTGCGGTATTTAATGGTAGTAGTAGTTACATAAATCTTCCAAACTTAGGAACTGATTTATCAGGCTCAAACACAAGAACTTTATCAGCTTGGGTAAATCTTGATGCAAACCCTTCTGTTTATTATGCGGTTGTATCTTATGGAGCTGCTGCTAATTTAGAAAGTTTTGGTTTGTACATATCAAGTAGCGGAACTCCAAGAGTAAGTTATTATAATCTAAATTGGGACACAAGTACAACCTTAACTTTAGGTAATTGGCATCATATAGTTGGTATATATAAAGGCGGAAATGTTGAAACATCAACCAATACAGAATTATATATTAATGGAGTAAAACAAACAATAACTAAAACAGGTAGTTTGACAGGTGCAATTAATACATCTAATTCAAATTATGCTATTGGTTATTATAGAGCAGATTCAACTAATTCTTTTTTTGATGGAAAAATAGACCAAGTTAGGATATTTTCTACTGACATAAGCCAAGCAAATGTTACAAGTCTTTTTGAAGAAAAACCTGAAACAGATACAAGTAATTTTAAAACTGTATTATATGAGGGTACAAGTGCAAATCAATATATTTCTAATGTAGGAATGGATTTAGAAACAAGTGGAGGTTTGGTTTGGATAAAAAATAGGGATGTAACAGACCATCATATTTTATATGATACTGTAAGGGGTGCAACAAAAATGTTATTAACTTCATCTGCAAATAGTCAAGAGTTTATTGATACTGCAACTTTGACATCTTTTGAAAAAAATGGATTCTTTTTAGGTGCTGATGGCACAACAGGTGGTGCAGCAAATGGTAATAATGAGTCTTTAGTGGCGTGGTCTTGGAAAGGTGGCGGTTCGCCAGTTACAAATACAAATGGTGCAAATATTACAAGTTCTGTAAGTGCGAACACTTCAAGTGGATTCTCCATTGTAAGCTATACAGGAACAGGAAACGGAAATGTAACAAGTGATACAGTAGGACATGGACTTTCCTCAACCCCTGATATAGTAATAATAAAGAGAAGAGATGGAAATGATAATTGGCAAATAGAAGCGAACATAGGTGGAACTTATAAAAGTGGCGGTTTTAATACAGGTACATTTACTGTTTCTTCAGTTGCTGACCCAACTTCAACAACATTTAATCCTTATTTCTCAAATGATTCAGGAACCTATGTAGCATATTGTTGGCATTCTGTTGTAGGATATAGTAAAATAGGGACTTATACAGGAGATGGCACAAGTTCAGGAACAACAATAAATGTAGGTTTTAAACCAAGTTTTTTGATAGTAAAAAATGCAGATACTTCTGCAACTAATTGGTTTTTATTTGATTCACGCAGGGACCCTTCAAACCCACTTGATTCCTATTTAATACCAAATACAAATGCTTTGGAAGCTAACTTCAACTCTGTAAATTTTAACAGTACAGGATTTGAACTTTTATCTAATTTAGCGTATTTAAACCAATCAAGCGATACCTATTTATACATGGCATTTAAATAATATGGATGACGGAATGAAAATAATTGGACTTTACTCGGCAAATATATTTGCTTTAGCTTTTAGTGTAAGTGATATAAATTCTGTACTTCAAATGCTTGTAATGGGTGCAACTTTGACATTTACAATTATACAAATCTATAAAGCGTTAAAGAAATGAAAATGCCAAGCAACGGAGTGGCAAAAGAGGTGCGTGGGTACATAGGAGCATTAATAGTGTTCTTTCTTGTAGTCATTATTTTGTTTTATTTAACAAAGTATTCTATTCCAAATGAAAATGCACAAATAGTAAATACTATTATAGGTATGATTGTAGCTTCATTAGCTATGGTTATAAGTTCAATAACAGGTCGAAATCCTGACGACCTTGAAGCTGCTAAGAAAAAAATTAGTAATTTAGAAATGAAAATAGAAATGTTAGTAGCTTCTAAAGATATGCTTGAAGGTATGGTTATAAAACTTCAAGATGATACAATAGATAGACTACTGCTAAACAACACACTTAATTATGACGACTGCAAAAGCGGTAAGTGTGGATGTAAAAACAAGTGTAGTAATGAATCTTAAACACTTTACAATTAATGAATTTGATTCGCCCGACCTACCTAATAGCGGTCTTAACATGGATAATGATTTTTTGCAAATGCTCGATATGGCACGTGAAATTGCCAATATACCCTTTAAAATCAATTCAGGTTATAGAACAGAAGAACACAATAAAAAGGTTGGAGGAAAACCGAATTCGAGCCATCTTATGGGAAAAGCGGTCGATGTCGCATACACAAATTCACGAGAAAGATGGATTATTATTACATCGTTACAACAAGCGGGTTTTAATAGACTTGGCATTGCAAAAACCTTCGTACATGCCGATAGTGACGAAACTAAATCACCCAATGTTATATGGACTTACTAGAACGGTAGGCAATACTTCAATTCATGTCGAATAAAAAAAAATTTAGAGATACTGCCGTTGGCTCATTCCTGTTAAAAAAGATTCCAAAAGTTGTTGGTGCAATAGCCGAAGATACACCCGTTGGAAATGTCATTGAAGCAATTATTGGTGGAAGTGATATGTCACAAGAAGACAAGGATATTGCACTTGAAAAACTACGTTTAGAACGTGCGGAAATGGATGGCGTTACCCGTAGATGGGTAGCCGATAGTCGTAGTGGATGGCTCGCACAAAACGTTAGACCTTTAACATTAGTTTTCTTTTCGGTTAGTTATGTTGTAGGCTGGTATTTAAATTACCCTTTAGATTCTATTACAGGACTTTTAAGTGTTGTGATTGGTGGATATTTTGGAAGTCGTGGTGTTGAGAAAGTAATGGGAAATAAATTACATCAATGATTTGTCCACATTGCGTTGCGGTTTGTTTATTTGGTTGTGTGTTAATAACTAAAAAATTATGGCAAAACAAGTCGTAGGTAATTACTATAAAAAACCGAAAAAAAGGCGTAAAGGCATACACGCCAAATGTAAATCAAGTATGCTAAAATCAAGTAAGTATTATAAAAAGAAATACAACGGACAAGGTAAATAAAATAAGTTATTAACAAAACCTTGAAACTGTTGAAAATAAAAACTACCTTTGGCGGGCTAGTGGGAAATAATGTAAATTAATTAATAACTATAAATATTTTAAACATGTCAGAAGATACTACAATTAGACAACTTGCGGAAAAAATTGCTAAAGATTTTGCAGTTTCCGTAAAAGAACGTACCGATTTATTACTAAAACTAGATGCAAACCAATATACAAATTTAGGTACTGATAGCTTAGTAAGTGAAAAGAAAAAAGTTAAGTCTGATAGTAAGTATATATATCGCATGATTCAAGGTATTGATGAACGTTTGGGAAAAAGTTTAGTTAAAGCAATGGATGCGTAAAAAACCAACACGTAGTAAACTAATAAAAAAACTTGACTTAGTATTTAGTAAGTATATAAGATTAAGTAGTGCCGATAAACATGGTATGTGTACGTGTGTGACATGTAATAATAAATACCATTGGAAAGACATTCAAGCGGGTCACTTTATGTCACGTAAACACTATTCAACAAGATGGGACGAAAGAAATGTACGTGTCCAATGTGTTGGGTGTAATGTTTTTAAAAGTGGTGAACAATATAAATATTCACTTTTCCTTGGTTCGGAACTTGCAAATGAATTATATTTGAAAAGTAAGGAGTTAGTTAAGTTTTCCAGTCAAGACATACAGGATATGATTGACAAATACAATACTAAACTAAAATCTCTTATTTGAAGTTTTTATTGTTTTATGTGTGTAAGGGGTAGTTTCGGCTACCCTTTTTTTGTAACAAATTGTTAAGAATATAACAATAACTTGTGATTTTGTTATAAAACTACATTTTTTTTGTTTTTGTTAATAAAATGTTTATATTAATGTAAAGATTAAGTTCTTTGACATAATGTATAACGTAAAACAAAAAACTATGAAAAATTACACAGTAAAAATTCGTAAATTAAACAATGGTAATGGTTATCATGCTTATTGTGAACCATTATGTATCAATGCAACCTTCCATCATCACAGTCTAGATTTTTTTATAAAGGAACATAAAGATAAAGGTTTAAATATTGAATTTGATTAAAATTAGTTTTATTACAGGGCAGCAGAAATGTTGCCTTTTTTTTGTTTAATATTTTTTTATAACTTAGCAATATGAAACACGATAAAATAGTAGAACTTCAAGGCGAGGTCTTGGAACTACGAGAGGAAAACAGATTACTTAAAAATCAATTAAACATTCAAAACGGAATTACTTATGGAAAAGACACAAAAGTACATTATTAAGCAAAACGCACTTACTAATGCTAATGCCTTTTGGCAAAACGTAGAAACTAAAACAGAGGAAAAGGTTTTAGAAACCGCACAACAATTTGCGGATTGGGTTATGGGTCAAGAAAATTCACTTCCCGAAATACCTAAAATACCTGACCATGAAAAAAAATGGTTAAATAAAAACACACCTGACTTTAACGAAGCTATTGATTATAGAAAAAAAGGTTATAGCGTTCAAGAAATTAGAAACAAGTATAAGGTAAGTAAAGAAGTAGAATCTGAATTAAATAAAATCTAAATATGAACTTAACAGGTAAAATTAAAGCATTTACAGATGAACAAAAGGTAAGTGAAAAACTTACAAAACAACAATTAATATTAACTATTGACGAAGATAGCCAGTACCCGCAAAACATAGCCATTGAATTTTTAAATGACAAAATGGATATGTTAAAAAAACATCAAATAGGGGATAATGTTTCGGTTGATATTAATTTACGAGGTAATGAATACAATGGTAAGTATTATAACAATTTAGTAGGTTGGCGGGTTGCAAAAATAATAAGTAATGAAATAACTAACCAACAACAAAACCCTGAAAGGGAAACAACAGTTGATTTACCATTTTAATTTAGAGGGGGTTTCGACCCCCTTTTTTTATATTTATGTCTTTAAAAAAATTAAAGGATGGTGTAAAATTTCCTTCCGATTTTTGGAACTACAATATAAACCCTATATTGGGATATGAATATAAGGAAGAACCAAGAAACATACCAAAGGAAAAAATTAAATACGAACTTAACATAAACGAAATACGTTGATAGCACAAAGCAATAAAATAAAACAAAGAATATTTGACATAAAACACGGACGTGTAAAAGAAGGTTTAAAAATTGGAATACCCGAAATAGATGAATACCTAAGATTGAAATACGCAGAGGGTAGTTTAAATTTAGCGATAGGGCATAGTAACGTAGGAAAGACAACCGTTTTGGTTTACCTTTTCACTATATGGGCAATAAAACATAATTTAAGGTTTGTAATATTTTCAAGTGAGAACACACCACAAAGTATTGTCCGTAAGATTATAGAATTTAAAATGGGTAAGCCAATACACACCGCAAGTGAGGAATCAATCACGAAAGCAATTAATTGGTCTGACAAACATTTTAAAGTTATAGATGCCGACAAAATATATACCTACGTTGAATTACTTAAAGAAATAAAGTCTATAAAAGAAGCATGGGATTTCCATGGTTTACTTATAGACCCTTACAATAGTTTATCTAGGGATGCTAACCTTGCACGCCAGTATAACGGTTACGAATATAATTATTATTGCCTTACCGAACTAAGGTTATTTTCAAGACAAGAAAAGATTGCAATATGGGTAAATTGTCATGGGGTTACCGATGCAATGCGTAAAGTTTACCCAAGTGGTCATGAATACGAAGGTATGGTTAAGCCACTTAATTTGGCAGATGTAGAAGGCGGTGGTGCTTTTGGAAATCGTGCTGACGATGTGATTTGCATACATAGGATGACTTCAAGTCCCAATGAATGGATGTTTAGTCATATCACGGTATTAAAAATTAAAGAAACAGAAACAGGTGGTCGTTGTAGTCCTTACGAACAACCGATAAAACTTAGAATGGTAATTAACAATGTAGGATTTGAATTTAAAGGAAAAGATATATTACACGAAAAACCTTTAGAAAAAATTAAATTTTAATGGATGCATCTTTATTTTTATCAAGTCCTTTTGTCTTAATATTTACAATACTGATGTTAATTGCTTTTCTATTTATACTTATTGGATTTTCGGTAAACGCTGAAATAATATTAAGTCCAATTAAAGGATTTATGGTTGGTGCTTTAGTACATAATGAAACATACATAAACGAAGAAAACGAAGAAGTAACGGAATACACGTTGCAATGTTTGATATTTATAATTAGCGTTAATGTATTGTGGGAGAAGCGAAGTGGTTAGCTAAAGTTGCTAAAAGACATAAGGAATGGATAAGGATAGTAAATTCTTTCGGTGAATATGATTATGCCGAAGACATAGTACAACAGATGTATGAAGTATTATATAAGTATGCAAATGAATCTAAAATTATTAATAATGGTGTTGTTAGTCGTGGCTATGTTTACTTTACTTTACGTAGTCTTTTTTTACAATACTGCAATGCTAGAAACAAAGTTAAAAAAGTTAGACTTGATGATGAAGAAGATTTTACGCAAATTGCGGACTATTCGGAGATGGATGAACAAATAGGTTATCATAAGGTTTCGACCTTAATTGATAACCATATTGACAAATGGCGTTGGTATGATAAAACACTATTTAAGTTATATGCCAATAGCGGAATGAGTATAAGAAAAATTGCAAAAGAAACTAACATAAGTTGGGTTAGTATATTTAACACATTAAAAAAGTGTAAACAAGAAGTTAAAGAATTATTTAAAGAAGATTGGGAAGATTTTAAAAACAACGATTATGACAGAATTTAAAGGTGACAAAAGAAGTAAACAGTATAAAGCATGGAAAAAGAAACATGCTAAAGCTAGTAAAGGTGTTGGCGATACGGTCGAGAAAATAACTAAAGCAAGCGGCATAAAAAAAGCGGTCAAGTGGTTAGCTGGTGACGACTGCGGTTGTGACGAACGTAGAGATAAACTGAATTACTTATTTCCTTACGAAAGACCTTTGTGTTTAACGGAAGATGAATTTAATTATTTATCTGAAATATTTGAAACTAACAAAAATAGAATTACAACCGTTGAACAAAACGATTTACTTAAAATATACAATAGAGTATTCAAAGACAATAGGGAGTTCACAAGTTGCGGTTCTTGTTTTTTAAATGGTGTGTTTAAAAGATTAGAAAGAATTTACAAAGAATATCTTGACTAGCTTAATTAGAAATAGAAACCAAGTAAAACAAGTTATAGATTTTACGGGTGTACAAAATGGTAACATGCACCCAAGCGATGTGGATTTTGTTTTAGAATTTGATAATCATGTTTTGATTCTTGGTGAGGTAAAACGAAAGTATAACAAAATACCTACGGGTCAAAAACTTATACTTGAAAGAATAATTGATAAGTGGGGTGAAGGTGGTATTGCCTTAAAAGTAGAACACGAATACAAGGACGACAAAACAAATATCCCACTTGACGAATGTGTTGTTACCGCAAGATACTATAAAGGTAATTGGACTTATTTTAAAGAACCTAAAAATTTTATATCTTACATTAATAAAATAGGAAAACACTTTAACTGTTCTAAATGTAAATTCTAATGGATAAAAAAATACACAACTTAAAACATATAAACTACTTAAACAACTTTGATATAATTGCCAACACATTACTGGAGTGGCAAGATAAAAAGCCAACCAAAACCGTGAACGATTTGATGGGGGTTTTAATTGATATTAATTATTATATAACCGAAATATATACAAACGAATTATATTTTAATCACACCATAAGTGAATTCCGTGCGGATAAACTTCGTGCGGTAGAACGTGCAAGAAAAGCCGAAGAAAAGATAAACGAATTAGAAAAAGAAATTGTAAAACTTAAAAAGAAAATAGAAGTCTATGGGGGATAGTGTAAGTAAATATTACGAAAATTTAGATAGATATACAACAACAACTACTAATATGAAAGAAAGTAAATTAATTAAAATGCAAACCGATTTAAAGATTGCACAACAAGCATTGGTGGTTGCATTAAATAGAATTGAAAAGCTGGAAGCTAAAGTTTTTCCAAAAGACGACTTAGAAGATAAGGAGATAATGTTCCACACACAAATAAAAAAGTAAATTATTTTTGTTTATAATTTGTTTATTAAAGATAATGTTTTATATTAGCATTACTAAAACAATTTATCATGCATAGTTACGAAGAACTTTTTTATAGAAGTTACACAACACAAGAATTAATTAATATTCTATCCAACCCAAAACATTTGAATTCATTTAGGGCAAGATGTAAAATTGAACTTGACCGAAGGCAAAACGAAGAAGGGGACGAATCTGCGGAAATGGTTGGAATATGATAACACTACTAAACGGAGATTATTGGGGCAAAGAAGAAATCCTTGTCCAAATGGAAAGTGACGAGTTTTATTATGGACATCTTAACAAAAATGCGTTAAGTAGTAGTAGTTTAAAAACACTTCTTAAAAGTCCAAAGTCTTATAGATATATAATGAAGTATGGTAATAATCTTGACACCCCAGCACTTCGCCAAGGAAAACTTTTCCATTGGATGGTCTTAGAACCCCATAAGATTGATAAGATACATTTTATTGATGTTGCTTCAAAAACCAACAAACTGTATAAAGAAGCGTTAACAAGTCATGATGAAGTTTATTTGGAAAAAGAAAAGATGGAAGCCGAACGACTAACCGATGCTTTATTAAGAAATGAAGCCGCACTAAAATTATTAAATAAATCGGAGTTTGAAGTCCCCGCAATAGAAATGATACAAGGATTTGCGGTAAGGGGCAAGGCGGATATTTTAAAAGGCGACCACTTAATAGACCTAAAAACATCTAACGAACTATCAACGTTTAGATATAGTGCCGAAAAATACGGTTATGATTTACAAGCATACATTTATAAAAACTTATTCAAAGCTAGTAAGGTGACGTTCCTTGTTATAGATAAGGGAAGTTGCGACATAGGAATATTTGAAGCGAGTGATGAATTTATAGAAAGGGGCAAAGATAAATTTAGACAAGGTATTGATTTATACAAATACTTTTTTGTAGAAGATAACGACATTGACCAATACGTAATGCGTGGTATATTATAAGGGTAAGCCGAAAACCTTAAAGAGTAGGCAACACATAAAATTAATATTATGAATAAAACAGATTTAAAAGTAGGTACGTTTAACTTAAATTATCCAATTAACAAAATTAAATTTTCTAACGTTAATAGAGATATAGTTGAAAAACATTCAGATAGTTTTAAAAATAAAATTATTGAATTTGGTTGGTTAGTTCCAATTATCATTGATGACAAAGGTAACTTGTTAGAGGGGCATCACAGAGTTTTGCAAGCGACAAAGATGGGAATAGAAACACTACCAGCTTATATAATCGATTGGGTTGATACAAGTAACTTTGACGAATACCAAAAGTATGTAATGACTATTAACAACAACAATAGAAAATGGGGTGCTTATGACTATTTAAAAAGCTATTCACAAACGAGAAAAGACTATGCTTATGTTTATAAAAAATACTTAGATACAAAAGATGTTTTTTCGGTTGGTAATGTATTAAATATTTATTTTAATAATGGTTGCAATGAAATGTTTAAAACAGGTAATTCAGTAATAAGAAATAGAGTATTTAGCGAGTATCTTTTTAAAAGGTTTTACGATTTAAAAAAGGAATATGGTGGCGTAAAAGTACAAGCCTTTACAATTAACAGGGTTTGTGCTATTGCACATTCTAATTGTAAGGGGAACACAAAAGAAATGAATTTTATATTTAATCAACTAGAAACATGGGCAGAACAAGACAACCCTATTCTTTCTTCGGTTGAGTGGATAAGACCCGAAGTAAAAAAACAAATTAGTTTTTACAGAGAAATACAGAATGATAAAGTTACACAATAAAGATTGTATGGTTGCGATGGCAGGGTTTAGCGATAATCAGTTTGACCTTGCTATCGTTGACCCTCCTTATGGAATAAACTTTGCAAAAACACATACAGGTAAAGGTTGGATTGTGAGGGATGATAAAGAATGGGACAAAGAAATACCTAAGCCAAAATATTATAAAGAATTATTTAGAGTTTCTAAAAATCAAATTATTTGGGGTGCAAATTATATGGTTGAGAATATACCACCAAGTATGGGATGGATTTTTTGGGATAAAGGACAAAGAAACTTTAGTTTAGCTGATGGAGAATTAGCCTTTACATCATTTAATCGTGCTTTAAGAGTTTTTGATATGCCAAGAGGTTCGCACAAGGCACAAGATGATAAAACAGGAGGCAAAATACACCCCACCCAAAAGCCTATTAAGCTTTACGAATGGATTTTAATTAATTACGCAAAAGAAGGTGATAAAATATTAGATACTCATTTAGGAAGCGGAAGTATAGCGATAGCTTGTCATAATTTAGGATATAATTTAACAGGATATGAAATAGATACAGAATATTACGAAGCAGCAATAAAACGATTAAAACAACATCAATCACAATTAAGAATGTTTTGAACCAAAAAACAGTAAGGGAATTTTATTTACTTGCACTTATAGATTTTCAACATGGGGTGAGTATCGAAGAAATGAAAGAAACTTTAAGAATGTACGAAGATGTAGAAGATTACGAAGCGTGCCAAGGAATACTAAAAGCAATAAAAGAATATGAAAATAGAACACATTAAAGATTTAATAGAAGAAAAAACAAAACTTAAATTACAAACTGATAGTAGGTTGCAACATCTTGTTTATACAAGGGCAGTATTATTTACATTATGTAAGAAGTACACAACATCAACATTATATGAAATAGGTAAGCTGGTAGGACGTGACCATGCTTCCGTATTACACGGTATAAAACTTTACAACCAAGTTATTCAAAGATATGACGACCGATATAAAGACTTATATAATGAAATAGAATTTAAGATACGAGTTAACTTAAACCTAAAACCAAAACATAAAGACATCGAATACTATAAACATAAGTACGGGAAGATACTTGTAGAATATAGACAACTTTTAAAATTAATACCAAAAGAAATTTTAAAACAATTAAGAAACTTACAAAAAGAAACTAATGAATGAAATAATTGTTTTTGTTTATATAACAGCAATCGTTGCTTTACTAATAGCTTTGTATTTTAACAAAGAATAGATTTTTTTATTGTATATATGATTAATCAAGTTTTTTCAAGATGAAACACGGTGGTAAAAGAGAAGGTTCAGGGCGTAAGTCTAAAGCCGATGAAATAAACCTTATTGAGAAATTATCCCCATTAGAGGATAGTGCTTTCATGGCATTAAAAGCTGGTGTTGAAAAAGGCGATTTTAAATACGTACAATTATTTTACAACTACTACGCTGGTAAGCCAAGGGAAACAAAAGATATTACTATCAACGAAGATGTCCCGTTGTTTGTAACGGAATAGTATGCAAGTTAAAATAACTAAAGCATTAACTAAATTACAAAAATTAAAAAGCCGAGTAAGAATATGTCGGGGTGGGACAAGTGCAAGTAAAACAATATCTATTCTTACAATACTAATTGACTACGCCATAAGAAACGAACAACAAGTCATATCGGTAGTAACAGGGACAATACCCGCAATAAGACGTGGGGCATATAAAGATTTTATACAAATCCTTAAAGGACTAAATCGTTATAAGGAAAACCAACACAATAAGTCTTTAATGAAATACACATTTACCAATGGAAGTTATATTGAGTTCTTTAGTACGGACGATAGTAGTAAATTAAGGGGTAGTCGTAGGGATATTTTATTTGTAAATGAAGCGAACACTATAAGTGGATTTGATGCCTACCAAGAACTTGCAATAAGAACTAACGACACAATATGGCTTGACTATAACCCAAGCAATACCTTTTGGGTGGATAAGGAACTCATTGGACAACCCGATACGGATTTCATTACATTAACTTATCGTGATAATAATAGTTTACCCGAAAGTATAGTCAAGGAGTTACTAAAGGCAAGGGACAAAGCCAAGACTTCGACCTATTGGAAAAACTGGTGTCGGGTGTATCTCGATGGGGAACTTGGGAGTTTAGAGGGTGTGTGTATCCCCGACTGGAAAGAAATAGATACAATTCCAAATGAAGCTAGATTACTTGCGTATGGTATGGATTTCGGATATGTTGACCCACATGTAATTATTTCACTTTACAAATGGAATGATGCTTATATATTTGATGAAGTGTTTTATAAATCAAATGTAGTGTTAAGGGATGTTAGTTTATTTTTAAAACAAAACAACATAAAAGAAAATATAATTGCCGATAGTGCCGAACCTAAATCAATCGAAACATTAAGACGTGATGGACATAATATATACCCATGTGCAAAAGGGCGTGATAGTGTAAACTTTGGAATCAACCTAATAAATCAAAACGAAATATATGTAACAAGCAAAAGTCGAAACCTAAAAAGAGAATTACAAGGTTATGTATGGGCAAAGGATAAAGATGGTAACACATTACCAAAACCAAGTGGTGAACATCCCGATTGCATAGATGCTTGTAGATATGTATTGACCGACACACTAGATAATTCACATAGGGGCGAATATCACATTTATTAAAAATAAATTGTTTATTATTTGTTAATTAAAAAAAAGGTTATATATTTACATCATAAACATTAAAACATTAAAAAATGGAAAATTCAAAAACACCTAAAATTGCACCAACTAAAATTGTTCCTCTACTTTTTGAACTAGATAAGAATAAATTATCTTGGTCAACCAAAGTAAGAATTTTAAGACAATTAGAAGGGCAAGTAAAATTGTTTAAATTATTATTAGAGTACAATTGATAAAACAACAGGGGGGTAGAGATACCCCCTTTTTAATTTAAAACACAAAACATGAAAAAAGACTTTATAATTATTATAAAAGATATATCCGCAAAGGAAAATCGTAAAACAATATTAAAAGTAACACGGGACTTCTTATTATTATTATTAATGTTCTATGTTTTTATATTTGCATTTATTAAAATACTTTATTGGATATGGATATAAACACACAAGTCAAGCCGCATCAAAAAAGACAATGGTGCTGGGATAATGATATATTCATATACGCTAAAGTAATGGAACACAAACGTAAGTCTAACATAAAAATAGTAATCGACATAAAAGGAGATAAACAAATGGGCGAAGAAATATACAAACAAACAAAAGCTGGTCAATTAAAATTTGCAAAAAAAGTTGACGAACTTTACGATTATTTGTATATTGCATTTAATAAATAGTTTTTTCGTTTTTTTAGTTTAGATTAGTTAAAGGGGGTAGCAGTAATGTTACCCTTTTTTGTTATACATAATATTAGAAATTTTATTGTATTAATATGAAGTTAAATATACACGTACCACAAACCCTTAACGATGTAACGTTAGGTCAATACCAAAAGTTTGCAAAGTTAAATACTGAAGAAAATAATAATACTAATTTTCTACTTCATAAGATGGTAGAAATATTTTGCAATATAGATTTAAAAGACATTGCAAGAATCAAATTCACGTACGTACAAGCCATTATAAACGAACTTAATAAGATGTTTGATGAAAAGACACCCCTTGTCCCAACTTTTCGATTACATGGCGTTGAATACGGTTTTATTCCAAAGCTAGACGATATTACATTAGGTGAATATATAGACTTAGATAACACCTTGTCCGATTGGCAACAAATGCATAAAGCAATGAGTGTTCTATATAGACCCGTAACAATTAAAAAAAATAACAGATACCAAGTTGAACCTTACACTGGTGACGAAAATGAAGATATATTTTTACACATGCCTTTGGATGTTGTGATGGGTGCATTACTTTTTTTTTGGAATTTAAGCAACGAGTTACTACAAATTACCCTGAACTATTTGAGCGAGGAAATGAAGGAGAACTTGACTACGCAGCAACGACAAATTTTGGAACAAAGTGGGGCTGGTATCAATCAATTTACGGAATCGCTAAAGGGGATATTACCAAATTCGATGAAGTTGTACGATTAAACGTACATAAGTCGTTAATGTTTTTAGCATTTGAAAAAGAAAAATTAGAACTAGAAAAAAAACTAATTAAAAAGAAATGAAAGGTTTTTACAACGTAACAAATAAAATTAAAACAAAACTACAAGAAGAACCTTTTGTAAATACGGTTTCCTTTGGTTCAATAGACGATGTTGATTTAGATAAGCAAACTATATTCCCACTTGCCCATGTTATAGTTAACAATGCAATAGTAGGAACTAAAACAACAACCTTTAATATTTCAATTCTTGCAATGGACATTGTTGATATATCCAACGCAGAGGTAACGGATAAGTATGTAGGAAACGACAACGAACAAGATGTTCTAAACACACAACTTGCCTTACTTACAAGAGTATTAAATGATTTACAAAGGGGTGACTTATATACCGAAAAATACCAAATAGAAACAGACGTTACTTGCGAACCATTTGTAGATAGGTTTGAAAATAAATTAGCGGGTTGGACTGCTACCTTTGATGTGGTTATACAAAACGATATGACAATTTGCGACTAATGGATTTTGAAAAAACTAAATTAGGGTTAGAAACATTTGCCAAAGCTATTATAAAACAAGCTAAAGGAAACTTACGTAGGCATCGCAATAACAGATTTATTACGGGTTCGGCAAGTGGTGATTTGGAAGGAAGTTTGGGATATGATTTAAACGTAAGTCCAAATAGTTTTAGTTTAGAATTCTTTATGGCAGATTACGGTATCTATCAGGACGAAGGTGTTAAGGGTGCGGAAAGCACTTATGCAAAAAGTCGTAATAGTAGATTCCAATACAAAAGGATGCCATTAAATACGCAAGCTAAACAATCACTAAAAAATTGGATTAAACAAAAAGGTATAAGTGGAAATATAAATAGCCTTACTTATGTTATTGCAAGAAGTATTTATAGGAAAGGATTAAGGGCAAGTTTCTTTTTTACTAAACCTTTTGAAGATAACTTTTTAAAACTAGACGAAGAACTTATAGAAAAGTTTGCTTTGGATATTGATAACTTTTTAGACTTTACAACGTGATACGAGCAAGAAGTCCTTTTTTTATAGAACATGAGGAATCGTCAGCACCTACGGTTTTACCTAGGTTTACATGTGCTGATACTTCTATTACGGGTTTATCTATTGCGGCTAATGGAACTATAACAAATCCTTCGGTAAGCGTTGGAACTTTACATAGCATTGAACCTACAAGTTTTGGAACGGTAACAACCGCAACTGTAAGAAACGTGTTAGTTTATGTAACATTTGATTCAAGCAACTTTAGACCACCAACTGATTCTAGCAACCAAATAGCATGCCCCGTTTCATTTGAACAACCAGCGACAACGGTAGCGGCAGCACAAAAGAATTTTAGAGTAACAAACAATAGCACAACCGAAACCGCATTTTTACAATATACTGCGTTTGATGGTAGTGTACAAATTAACCACACTATGCAACCGTCAGAAACCGTTGATATATGTGTTGCACCATTTGATTCCGAAACCGCTGGTTATCCAACGGTAATTGGTGATGCTACATATTTCGATTTAGTACAAGGATGCACAACAGATACACTTAGTTAACTATGAGAATATATACAAGAAGTCCGTTTTTTTTACAATTTAATAGCACTTAATTATGCCTGTATTAGATAGAGCCGAATTACAATTATATATTTATGATGGAACGTCAGGGGGATATTCCGCAAGCGACCTTAAATATACATTATCAAAGTCAAGGATTTCAACCCAAGATAATATCTTATTTGAAATTAGCGAACTTGTAAGAGATTACATTGACTTAACTTTTAACAACGATTATTTAAGTAAAACCAAATGGGTTACCGCAATCACAAGATTATATGATGCAGATGGTACGGAATTTGCTACGGGAAGTCCCGTTACAAATAACTATTTAGCTTTAGATGGTTATGGTTATTTTGAGGACGGTATAAACCCACAACTATCCGATAATTTATTAATGACCAACACAAGGATTTATTTACCCGAAAATACTGCGGGCAAACTTCCTATTCTTGCAGAGGGAGTTGGTAAGGTTATAATAGATAGTGCTACAACACAAGTTACCGATAATGGTAATTCAAATCAAAAAATACAATATCTTACAATCCCCGCTAATAGTAGTACAATACAAGTTTACGATACGGACGATGCCACATTACTAGCAACGGTAACGGTTGATAATGTATGTGAACCTAAATTTACACCTTATAAAATTACATTCGTAAATAAACACGGTGCGTACCAAGATGTGTACATGTTTAAAAAGAGTATTGAAAGAATGAATGTCAAAGACGAAGTTTACAAGGCAAATATTATTGATGCTTCTACACTTACTTACGCAACATATAAAGGACAACAAGAAAGGTATAATGTAAGTGCTACTAAATCCTTGGAAATGAATACGGGGTTTGTTGATGAAAACTTTAACCAAGCAATCGAAGAACTTTTACTGTCCGAAAACGTTTGGATTAGATGGGAAGGTAAAACATTACCCGTCCTTGTAAAAACTAAAGACATGACCTACAAAACGTCACTAAACGATAAATTAATAAATCACACTTTACAGTTTGAATTTGCATTTAGTAAGATTAACAACATAAAATAATGCTAAACCTACAACTTTACATAGAGGGTACGGAAGTAGAATTGTTTAAAGATGAAAGTGTAAGTCTTACCCAAACGCTACAAAACGTAAAAGATATAAGTAAGATATTTACCGATTTTACTAAAACCTTTAACGTACCAGCTAGTAAAAATAACAACATATTATTTCAACATTTTTATAATTACGATATTGAGGGTTATGTATCGGGAACTAAAAAAACCGCAGAATTATTTTTAAACCACCAAGTTTTCAAAAAAGGTAAAATAAGACTTGAAGGCGTAAGTGTAAAAGAAGCAAAGGCACATACATACAGACTTACATTTATTGGTGATACCGTGAACATGAAGGATTTACTTGGAGAAAGTAAGTTAGGTGCGTTGGATAATCTTTACGGTATGGAATTCCAATATAACGCAAATAATGTTGTTACTTATATGCAAGACGGTTTGGATGTTACCGTTGATGGTGTTACTTATACCGATGCGATTATCATGCCTTTGATAACACACACCCAACGATTATATTACGATAGTACATTACCCGTTGCCCAAAGTGGAAATTTGGCTTACGATGCTTCAACCGTACAAGGTGTAAAATACGAACAATTAAAACCAGCTATTAGGGTTTACACTTTAATTAAAGCAATAGAAGATAAATACAACCTTGAATTTAGTGGGGACTTTTTTAATAAAACAAACCCCACATTTTACAATCTATATTTGTGGTTACATAAAAAGGAGGGTGGTATATTAGAGGAAGATGCTATTAGGGCAAAAACAACTTTATGTTGTGTAACGGGAACTTCAGCTGATAAAAATTTGTGGCGTGGTAAAGTAAGAAGTGACCATTTTATTTTTAGACAACCAAACAACCCCGATAATGTAAGATTACAATATAGGATTGACATAAAAACTTCCGCACAAAACTATACGGTAATTGTAGAAAGGGATGGAGAAGAAAGAGAAAAACACGAAGGGGTAAACGGAAATTTAACACTTGGGGGGATTGATAAAAACCATAGATTTCCCGCTGGTACTTATAGAATATTTTTTGAAAGTGAATCGGCTGCAAGTTTTGAATTAGATATTTATTTAAACGAATTTCAAAAAAAGTTTTTAGGTGGTAATAACCAAAAGGTTCAAGTTCAAGGAACTGCCACGGTTCAAACGGTTGCGGATGTAAACGCTGCCTTACAATTACCTGATATTAAAATACTAGACTTTATTACGGGTATATTTAAAATGTTTAACCTTACCGCTTTCCAAGATACGAACGGTGTAATACAAGTAAAACCATTAAATGAATTTTACGAACAAAGTAAAACAAGTTACGACATTACTGAATTCCTTGACACAACACAATCAACGGTAGATGCACTTATGCCTTATCGAAGGATTAAGTTTGGATATAAGGGGACTAAAAGTTTTTTTGCCGAAACCCATAAAGAATTATTTAATGTAACATGGGCGGAAGAAAACTACGAAGATTTTTATAATACGGAAGGAACTACGTTTGAATTACAAATACCTTTTGAACACCATAAGTTTGAAAGATTACGTGATTCCGATGGAAGTACAACCACCGCACAATGGGGTTGGTCGGTAGATATAAAACAAGAAACTTATTTAGGCGAACCGTTATTATTCTATGCAAAAAAGATAACAAGCGGCACACAAATAAGCGTTGTAAAAAGTTCATCGGTACGGGTAGGAATAACTGACTATTATATTCCATCAAATAGTGTTGATATAACCGATAGTCAAAACCTAAACTTTAAAGCTGAATTTAATGAGTACGCTGGTGCGGTATTTGAACAAACATTATATCAAACATTTTACAATAACTATATAAGTGATACGTTTGACCAAAAAAGAAGATTAACAAAATTTAAAGCATATCTACCAATAAGGATATTACTAAATTTAACGCTTGCCGATAGACTTGTAATATTTGATAGAATTTATAAAATAAACGAAATAACTACAAACCTTGCAACGGGTTTAAGTGATTTAGAATTAATTAATGAAGTAAGCGATTTTGAAATAGAAAACCAAGATAGATTCTTTGCTGAATCGGTTGACCAAAGATTTATCACTTGCGATAATACGAACATAACAGTAGATTGGAACGGTACGGTATGATAGAAAATATTTTAAACTTATTAGAATTAGCCAAGGAAACAAATAAATCGGGCAAATATACATCCATAGCGTTGGGTAAAAATAAATATCCCGAAGGATTACGGGAAGCATATAATATATTTAAACAAGAATTATGGCAAAGAAAACAATAGCGATTGAACTTGACGTTGACAGTAAATCGCTTGGACAATTAGAACAACAACTTGAAGAAGTAAACCAAGAATTAAAAAGTGTTGATAGGAATTCGGATTCATTTAAAGAACTAACCGCAAAATCACAAATACTAAATTCCGAAATACAAAAGATAAACAACACAATCGAAGGGTTTACTTTAGAAGATAAATTAATGGCTGCCGATGGTGCGGCTAAAGTGTTTGGTGGTTCATTATCCGCTGCGGTTGGGACACTTGGGGCGTTAGGAATTGAATCCGAAGCATTTGGAGAATTTGAACAAAAAGCCGCATCTGCCATTGCGGTTGGTTTAGGTATTAAAGACGTTTCGGAAGGGTTTAGTCAAGTTGCCCTTGCAGCAAAGAAATCGGGTATTGCCGCAAAACTCTTTGGAACAACTACAAGAAAAGCATTAGTTGCAACGGGGATTGGTGCATTTGTTGTGGCACTTGGAACGGTTGTAACGTTTTGGGACGACATAACTAAAGGTGTAAAAAGGTTTGCTTCTAACGTTCCCTTTGTTGGTAAAGCTATCGAGGTTGTTAAAGATACGTTTGATAGTTTACTAAATTCTGTAAAACCTGTATTGAAGTTTTTAGGAATAATGCCAAGCGATGCGGAAATCGCTGCGGAAAAAACTAAAGAAGCGGTTAAAGGTGCGGTTCAAGAAATTGAAAGGGAAATAGCTTTAGCACAAGCAAGGGGTGATTCCGAAAGAACATTATTTAAACTGAAAAGGAGTTTACTAGAAGAAGAAATAAGATTACTTAAATTAAACGGTGACGAAAAGGAAACAATTTTTGCAAAAGAAACCGCTAAACTTGCTTTAGAATTAGGCGAACAAAAAAGATTAAGAGAGGAAGCTGAAAGCCAACAAGAAAATGAATCTGTAAACACGGTAAATCGAATAAAAGCTAAAGGACTTGCGGAACTTGAAACAAATATTAAAGTTGATACTTCCTTACAAGAATTAGCGGATAGGGAAAAAATAAGACAAAAAGGACAAGACGACATTGAAAAACTTTCACAAGAACAAAAAGTCGGTTTAGCAAAACAAACACTTGGACAAATGACCGCTTTATTTGGTGAAGGAAGTAAAGTTGGAAAGGCGGCAGCAATAGCACAAGCGGGTATTTCGGGTGCAGAAGCAACGATAAACGCATTTAAAACCGCAGCAGATAATCCTATAACTACACTTTTTCCACCTTATCCATTTATTCAAGCTGGGATAGCAGCGGCATTTGCGGCTAAAAATATTGCAGCTATTAAATCTGCCCCAACCATGGGTGGAAGTGGAGGTGGCGGTACAACACCTTCTGCCCCACCTAGACCCGCACCACCTTCCTTTAATATAGTAGGTGCTGCCCCCGAAAGTCAACTTGCACAAACGATAGGGGAAAAAGAAGATAAGCCTGTAAAAGCGTTTGTTGTAAGTAACGATGTGACAACCGCTCAAAGTTTAGATAGAAACATCATTGAGAGTGCATCAATATAAAACAAAAAGTGAAATTTAATATTGTAATAATATGAATATAGTAGAACTTGTAATTGACGAAGATGAAGAAATTGCTGGAATAGAAGCTATAAGTGTAGTTGAATCACCAGCCATCGAAGAAGATTTTATTGCACTTAAAAACCAAGAATTTAAACTTGCGGAAATTGATAAGGAAAAGCGTATTTTAATGGGTGCGGCTTTAGTCCCTAATAAACCAATTTATCGTAAAAGTGACGATAAGGAATTTTATATTTATTTCTCTAAGGCGACAGTTAGAAAGGCAAGCGAATTATTTTTTATAAAAGGCAACCAAAACAATTCAACACTAGAACACAATATGCCACTAACGGGTTTATCATGTGTTGAAAGTTGGATAGTAGAAAGCGAAAAAGATAAGTCAAGGCATTATAATTTAGAAGTACCCGTTGGGACTTGGATGGTTTCAATGAAAGTATTAAATGACGATATATGGGAAAACTACGTAAAGACGGGCAAAGTTAAAGGATTTTCAATTGAAGGATTTTTTGTTGATAAATTACAAGAAAGACCAAAAGATAAATCCATTAAAGATGAACTTGCAAAAATCGAAGAAGAAGAAGCCGAATACTTATTAAGAGAAATAAGGGCAATCATAAAAAAAGACAAAAGGGTAAAAGGCGAAAAAAGGGTTGAAATGGAAACTTATAGCGACTATCCCGATGCGGTTAAGAATAACGCTAAAAGAGGTATTGAACTTAATAAGAAAGTAAACAACAAATGTGCAACGCAAGTAGGAAAGGTAAGAGCATCACAATTAGCACAAGGTAAACCAATAAGTATTGAAACCGTTAAAAGAATGTTTAGTTATTTATCAAGGGCGGGTGAATACTACGATGAAGGTAATACGGAAGCATGTGGGACAATTTCTTATTTGATGTGGGGTGGAAAAGCTGGACTAAGATGGGCGGGTTCTAAAATTAAAAGTTTGGAAAACCTTAAATCACAACTTATTGACGACACCTTGGCAATTATAGACGATAGGCTTGCCTATTCTACAAAAGAAATGGCACAAAAAGCGGCAAAAGATATTGAATGTGATGGTATGCACACTCACGAGTTTATGGGTCAAACATGGTATATGCCATGCGAAGAACATAAATTAACCAAAGAACAATTTAAAAAATATAAATGTCCCAAAGGTTACAGAAAAGACTACCAAAAACATAAGTGTGTAAAAATGACCGAAGAAGAACTTGCGGAAGTTGGAGAAAGAGGTGGTATAAGAAAAAGTCCAAAAGCACCTAAATCGGGAACGCCAAATAAAAACCCAAAAGGTAAGGGAACCGCAAAAGGTGATGCTTCAACAAGTCGTGGTGCAAAAGTATCAAAAGCTGACGAAGCCACATTACAAAAAAAGAGTGATGAATTTAATGAAAGGTATAAAGATAAACTTGGTTATGGAGTAACCGTTGGAAAACTAAAAGCGGTATTCCAAAGAGGTTTGGGTGCTTTTAATGTTTCACATTCACCAAGGGTAAACAACCCTTCACAATGGGCATTTGCACGGGTTAACGCATTTTTATATTTAGTAAAAAACGGACGACCACAAAACCCTAAATATACGGGAGATTATGATTTACTTCCCGCTAAACATCCTAAATCGCCTAAATGAGAGATTATACAGAAAAATATCCCGTACCACAAGACGATAGTAGGGGTTGCTTATGCTGGGACACTAACACATATTCTAGGGAATGTTGCGATGACGATTATCGTTCACAAGGTATTGGGAATATAACGGGATTAGCTTTAAATCAAAGTTTGGTTACTATTGCAAGTTTAAGTATTGCACAAGGTGGTGCGGTTTCAACACCTACCGCTAATTATAAAGGTGCTGATTTAGGGACGGTTACGGTAACACCAACATCATTTGCACCCGTAGTGACAGACACCCCAAGGTCTATAACTTCTAGTTTAGTCGTACCCGAAAGCGTTGTTGTAAATTCGGAAGAAGTTAAATTTTCAAACAAAGGTGACACGGTAAGTAAAACCGAAACAATTACACAACCCGCAAATGTATCGGTTGCCCTTTCATGTTCGGATATTACTTTTACGGGTTTTGCAGTTTCACAAGCGGGCGTAATTACACAACCAACAATCGACATTGGAACTATATCTAGCACAACGCCATTGAGTTTTGCTTTAGTAAGTACCGAAACAACTAGAACATTAAATGTAAATATAACCGTTCCATCGGGTTACACAAATGCGGGTGCAACACTTGCTTGTACAACAACCGCAACACAACCGATAGCAACATTATCAAACCCCGTTACAAGTAATCCGTTTAAATATCAGTTTACGGGTTATCCTACGGGAATAGTTATTTATAGATTTGCTTACAATACTGCGGGCGATTTTATAGACCTAAAAGGCATAAGGGGGGAACTTGGACAATCTTTAGGTATAACTATTTCATCTTTTAGTAAACCCGAAGTAGTCGATGGCGATGCCACGGGTCTTGCTATGAATGAAACCGAAGATGCGGCTTTAGCACAAGTGGGTGCGGTAATGAGCCATAGCGGGAACGATATACAATACTTTTCTAGTTCATTATTTACAACACAACAAACGGGTACGCCTAATGTAAGTACGGTTTCTTACACAAATAATACTAATAATAGTGCGAATAATTACGGATTATACGATGCAACTAATAGCATTGGCATAGGTGTTTATACAAATACACTTGCAAGTATCCCCGTTAGTGATGCGACCTTACTTAATCAAGCATTAGCCGATGGATACTATACGGGATACAACAATCCAAAGCAAGTAAGAATTGAAGATGGTGTAATTCAAGAAGTTTTAGACATTTAAAAACACAACAAAAAATATTAATAATTATTGTATATATATAAATTAATTTTATGAAAGCAACAGATATGTTAAACAAAGTAAAAGAACTTGTTGGGGTGGAAGCATCCGAAGAAGTTAGATTAGCACAAGCTACTTTGGAAAACGGTGCTGTTATAGAAAGTGAGGATTTCGCTGCGGGTAGTGAAGTGTTTATTGTAACAGACGATGAAAAAGTGGCATTGCCTGTTGGCGAATATACTTTAGAGGATGGCGAAACACTTTTAGTAAAAGAAGAAGGCATTATTGCATCAATCGGAAAACTAGAGGAAAAACCAACCGAAGAAGAAGCGTCAAAGGAAGAAAATCTTGAAGAAGAAGATAAAAAAGAGATGGCTTACGCTACGAAAGAAGAACTTGCAGAGGTTAAATCTATGATTGAGGAAATCAAAGCAATGATTGAAAAGAAAGAAAAAATGTCGGAAGAAGTTCAGGAAGAAGTAAAAGAAGAACTAAAAGAAGAAACCGACAAAGAAGAACTTTCAAAGGTTGAGGAAAAGGTTGAACTAGAAAAAGTAAAACACAACCCCGAAGCTGAACCAAAAAAACAAATGAAATTATACGGACAGAAAAGACCGCAAACAACAATGGATAGGGTATTTTCTAAAATTGCTAATATTAAAAAATAAATAAAAAATGGCTACTACAACAAGTATTACAACAAGTTACGCTGGTGAGTTTGCGGGGGAGTATATTTCTGCCGCTTTACTTTCGGGTGCAACTATTGAAAACGGTGGGATAACTGTAAAACCTAACGTTAAATTTAAAGAAGTAATCAAAAAAGTTGCTACTAATGACATTGTAAAAGATGCCACTTGTGACTTCGATGCTACTTCAACAATTACACTTACTGAACAAGTATTACAACCTGAATTCCAACAAGTCAATTTACAACTATGTAAGAAAGACTTTGTATCGGATTGGGAAGCAATACAAATGGGACTATCGGCACATCATGACTTGCCACCTAGTTTTAGTGACTTTTTAATTGCACATGTTGCTTCAAAGGTTGCACAAAAAACCGAACAAAACATTTGGGACGGAAACACAAGTAACAATGGACAATTTGACGGATTGACAAAATTAGTTTCATTAGATGCTAACCTACCATCGGCACAAGAAGTTGCTGGTACTACGGTAGATTCATCAAATGTTATTGCATCATGTCTTGGTCCAATCGTTGATGCATTGCCCTCTAGCCTGTACGGAAGTGAAGATTTATTTATCTATGTTTCACAAAACATTGCACGTGCATACGTAAGAGCCTTAGGCGGTTTTGGCTCAAGTGGTCTAGGTGCTGCGGGTACTAACAACCAAGGTACTCAATGGTGGAATAATGGAAGCTTGTCATTTGATGGCGTTAACATTTTTGTTGCTAACGGTCTTGCGGATAACAAAGCAATAGCTGCTGAAAAATCTAACTTATTCTTTGGAACGGGTCTTTTAGCTGACCACAACGAAGTAAAAGTTTTAGACATGGCAGACCTTGATGGTTCTTCAAATGTAAGAGTTATCATGAGATTTAGTGCTGGTGTACAATACGGTATCATTGAAGATATTGTAACATACGGTATTACAAACTCCGCTAACTAAGAACTGATTAACTAACAATAAAGGGTGGGTGGTTTTATATCTGCCTACCCTTTTTTAATATAATAAGATATGGCTTGTAATTTAACAGCGGGTAGAAAAGAACCATGTAAGGACGTAGTTGGTGGCATTAGAAAAGTTTATTTTACTGACTTTGGCGGTTACGGAACGGTAACACAAACTAATGACGAAATTACCGACATGAGTGGAACTTTTACTGCCTTTGAATATGAACTAAAAGGGAATAGTAGTTTTGAACAAACTATTACTTCATCAAGGGAAAACGGGACAACGTTTTTTGAACAAACTTTAAATCTTACCCTTAAAAAATTAAGTAAAGAGGACAATAAGGAATTAAAGTTATTAGCTTATGGCAGACCACACGTTGCGGTTGAAGATTACAACGGTAATGTTTTTGTCATGGGATTAGAACACGGGGCAGAGGTTTCGGGTGGTACTATTGTAACGGGTGCTGCAATGGGTGACCTTTCGGGTTATACATTAACACTATCCGCACAAGAGGTTTTGCCCGCTAATTTTGTTTCATCACCAACCGCTGCCGACCCATTTGCGGGTATGTCAAGTGCAACGGTAACAGTAACAGAGGGGACTAATTCGTAATTAGTAATGTTGATTGATTGGGAAGGGTGGCATTTGCTGCCCTTTTTTGCTTTAACAAAATTTTAACATTTTTTTTTGTGAATTATTTGTTTATAATAAAAAAGGTTGTATATTTGTATCAAATAAGTTCTTAAAAATATTGAAAATATAAAACAGCAAGGTAAAGTGTTTGCAACTTTGGTTTTAACAGGGATATAAAGATTCAAATAAAACAGAAGTGTTTTTCCTTTGAAATGGGGCAATTCGAGTGACGATTCGTAAGCTATCAAATGAGGTCTTAACTTAAACATAAAAAGCTATTTTTTTGACAGTATAAAATTTAAAAATAGGGTTAAGTAGTAAAATGAAGCATAATAATTGTATAGTGCAAAGGGCAGCCAATTTAAACGTATAAACTTTATAAACTTATGCAGCAAATACAATCCTGATAGTTGGGTGTGCTATCTTCTAATATGCTACAAACACCCAAGCATAGAACCCTTACAGAAATGTAGGGGTTTTTTCTTTATAAATAACAAAATTTAAGTTTTTTTATTGTATATATATGATAATATTACAAGAAAGTTCTTCGGCTCAAAACTTAGATTTTATTCCACGAAGTTTTACAAGCGGTAACACATATAATGTTACAATAGTAAACGAACAAACCAACACGGAAATATACAACCAAGATGTTACATCAATTACGGAAAACTTATATTTCAATAGACTAAATGCTATATTTGCGGTTAAAAAAGATAACTTTTACATGGTAACAATTAAATCGGGTACTGACGTAATATTTAAAGACAAGATTTTTTGCACGAATCAAACTATTGCCGATTACACGGTTAACAATAGTCAATACACCGAACAAAGTTCGACAAATGAATTTATATTTATATAATGGACAACTTACATATAGTAAATTTATCGTCATATAACAAACCTAAAATCAAAGAAGATAAACAAAGGGATTGGGTAAATTATGGGCAAAATAACGATTTCTATTCTTATTTAATAGACCTTTACGTTGAATCTACAACTAACAACGCAATTATAAACGGTGTAAGTCAAATGATTTACGGTAAAGGATTAGATGCTTTAGATAGTTCTACCAAAACCGAAGAATATGCGGCACTTAAAGGAATCTTTAACAATACATGTCTTAGAAAGATAGCCTTTGATTTAAAACTCATAGGCGAAGCCAGTTTCCAAGTTATTTACAAAGACGGTAGGGTGGCTAAGGCTGAACATTTTCCACGTCAAACATTACGTGCGGAAAAAACAAATGAAGATGGTGAAATCGAAGCATACTATTATTATCACGATTGGAGTAAAATTAAGCCAAAAGACAAACCAAAAAGAATAGCTGCATTTGGATATGGTAACGGTAGCGAACCTGAAATTAAAATAATAAAAAGATATTTAACGGGTTATGACTATTATTGCCCACCCGACTATATGGGTGGTCTTGCCTATGCTGAACTTGAAAGCGAAGTTGCCGATTACTTAATAAATGACGTTCAAAATGGATTTAGCGGGACAAAGGTTGTAAACTTTAATAACGGTGTCCCTGACCGTGAAAAACAACTACAAATCAAATCCGATGTAATGCGTAAGCTTACGGGTGCGAGGGGCGAAAAAGTAATTATAGCCTTTAATAATAACGCTGAAAGTAAAACAACGGTTGACGACATCCCACTTACCGATGCCCCGCAACATTACGAATACTTATCTAATGAATGTATTGGTAAGTTGATGGTAGCACATAGAATTACATCACCTTTACTTTTAGGTATAAGGGACGGTAATAATGGACTAGGAAATAATGCGGACGAAATAAAAACCGCTTCCTTACTATTTCACAACACAACTATAAAACCTTACCAAGATTTAATTACCGATGCAATGGACGATATTTTGGCGGTAAATGGTATTGCATTAAAACTTTATTTTAAGACCCTACAACCGCTTGAATTTATCGAAACGGACAATGCAATTACTGACGAAGCGAGAGAGGAAGAAACGGGCGTTAAAATGGCTTCACAAGCACCTGAATTTGACGATAACAAAATGTTTGACTTGTTAGACGAATTTGGTGAAGAAGAAAACCTTGATGAATGGGAACTTGTAGATGAACGTGCGGTTGATTATGAACAAGAAGAAGCGTTGGATAAAATGATAGGGTTGGCAAGTACGGGAACTGCTAGACCCAATGCAAAGTCCGATTTAGATGGTGAAACCAAAAGCGAAAAAAGATTTATAGTCCGTTACCAATACGCACCTTTAGCGGTTAGTAATAATTCAAGGGAGTTTTGTCGTAAAATGGTAGCCGCAAGAAAAATTTACCGCAAAGAAGATATTTTGTCTATGGGCGAAAGAGCTGTTAACGCTGGTTGGGGTAAGGGTGGTGCTGACACTTATTCTATTTGGCTAACTAAGAATTTTCATAATCCATTGATAATCAATAAGTTACAAAAACTTTACAAAGGCGGTGGTGGATGCCATCATTATTGGATGCGTAAGACTTACTTAGCAAAAGACGGTGTAAAACCCGATGTTAATAGTCCAAAAACAAAACCAATATATAAACAACAAAGAGCAAAAGAAGGTATAAAAGCACCAAGTAAAACTAAAGAACCGTCCAAGGTTTCAATAAAACCAAAAGACATGGCTAATCGTGGATTCGTAAATAAGTAAGAAATGGCAGAGGGATTATTTATAACAAGAAAAGATTTAGTT
>TARA_R100000353_G_scaffold58325_1_pt1 | contig 29806 bp, 19 predicted proteins | sample TARA_R100000353 | Tara Oceans TARA_R100000353 (sample SAMEA2620663) | marine metagenome | biome: marine biome (ENVO:00000447); feature: surface water layer (ENVO:00002042); material: "saline water (ENVO:00002010), including plankton (ENVO:xxxxxxxx)" | depth 5 m | reverse complement strand
GGATCATGCAGGATGTGCGCATAGTTATCTACATTGATATCATACTCATCCTGCAAATGTTGCAAGAATACTTTAAAGTATGGACTACTTATATCAACCGGATACTTTTCAGCATAGTCACACAAAGCTCTGTGTATGTCACCGTTTTGATATGACAACAAAGAGCCTGAATCTGTGTAAATACGACCACGCCAGTCTAAGAAACACGGCAAATAGTATTTATGCTCATGTTCTTTTTCAGCATACTCAAGACAATAGTTTTCAATATGCTGATCATCTGAAAGAACAATATGTTTTTTCATAGCATGAAGTACTTGTTTATTTACTTTGTACGGTACTTCTTGTATTCTATTGATAGCATCTACTTGCTCTTGAGAAGCCCATGTCATAGGTCTTCCGCTGATCAAATAGTCTGTACTGCTATCTGTAATCTCTAGTCTCTTTGGCTTTTCTTTCAATGGTCTAATAGGTGCTAGAGCATCATCTCTATGGTCATAGTCAAAGAAGACTTTGTTGGTTTTACCGTTTACTAAGATGATGCCATTGTTTTGCCACGTACCAATAAACTTCCACAATTGGATTTGTACGTGAGCACAATCTTCTGGGTTTTCCAATGCTGCAATAGTTGGTGCATGCTTTCTAACCCATTCATACGCTTTTAGATTAAACTTATCAAAACCTCTCATTTCTCGCCAAAAGTCTACAGTCAATGGTATTACCCATTGTTGCATGTAGGGTGGCATATACTTAATTGAATTAGCAGACTCAATCAGTTTATTTAGAGTTTGGTTCAATCTTCATCTCCAAACATTTTTTTCCATCCCATGGGTGAGATGCCTGAGATTAAGAATTCTCTTGTCTCAGCTGATTCATTAGGCAAGTAATCTTGAATCATTTTACTTGGATCTTTTCGATCAATGTAGTCTTGAATTGTTCGTGGTACTTGTACTTCAAAGTACTCATCTGTAACAACACAAGTTCCTTCAATAAGGTAGTCTCCGTTTTCCAAATGGACTACGGACATATTACCTCCCAATAAACCATTAGTTGCCTTGTCCAATTTTGATCTCCATATTTTTGATCATTGTGATAAGGGTTTCATACGCTTTCAAATCATTGTAGGCTTTGTCAGCTTCTTCATTGCCATCTAGTGCAAGCCTAGTAACATGTGATAAAGCTGAATTCCAGTAATGATTTTTAAGAACAAGCAGATCATCCTTAGATGTTTCTTTCTTGTTCAATAAGTTTTCAAGGGTTGTAACGTTTAGAAGCAAAGTGCATCTCCTCTACAATGGACATAACAATAGGATCTTCAGCCAATCGTCTTTTCATTTTTGCTTCTGCACCAATGATAAGACAACGAATTTGTTCATAACTTAGTGGATCATCTGGATTCATGGCATTCCATGCAGCATGTACCTCTACAGGTTGCATGACTGGCTTGTTCCAAATGGATCCACTCCAATTCTCCTTTTCCTTAGTCATATCTAAAGACGGATGTTTAGTATCATTATTTGAGATCGTCATAACCTACATGCTCCTCAATATGATATTTGATAGTATTGACAAGTCCGTACATATCGTCAAAATCAGTATCTTGGTATTCTTTACGAATTAAATGAAGAAGAGAACATAAGAATGCTGTACTTTTACGAGCTTCATTACGCTCGTTTCGGTACATATCTTTTGCATGATTGAGACACTTGTTGAGTTCACCGATTTCAGTCTGGTGTTTGTAATTAGCGTCTCGACAATTCATGAGTTTCTCATTCAACTTATTAGACCAATCCCATGCTTTCTGAAGTTCTTCTTCATGGATGGATTTGGCTACTGTATTATCAGACCTTAAATCTTCGATTTCTTGACTCAATCGGCCATATCGGCTTTTTAAATCAGCAAATGATCTGTTGATATTTTTAATTCTTTCAGCATCTGAATCAATCTTATTTTCCAAAGATTTGATCAGTTTTTCTTGCTCTTCATTAAGAAATTCTTCATCAGTAGTCATAAGTTCTCCTTTACTTTGTTCCAATGTGGCAAAGTACAAGACTTCTTGTGTCCATTAGGGCCACCATTATGCATCCTAGAAACATGCTCTTGGGTAGGTTCGCATCCAAGTCTACGAGCATTGCAGTATCTTGCCATATAGGCCCGTACAATACGCTCTGCGTACTTTGGATTGAAACAATCCTCATAGACCCCTCCAATACTTGGATCGTATTCTACGGCATCCTGCCAATAACTACGGTGAATCTGATAAATGCCGATTGCAGCACCTCCATCTCCAACCGCATCTGGATTATTGTTTGATTCTACTATGCGAATAGCAGCAAGAACCTCAGTCATCTCCTGTTCAGACATTGACCAAGATTGGGAAGTCATGACACACATTAAGATAATAATACGAAACATAAATAAATCTCCTACCTAGGTGTCCTAGGTTATAAAGGTATATAGTATTATCCTTAGGACAACCTAAGACTTTAGGCCCCTATAGATAGCACTAACTAGTTTTCATTCATTTCCAAGATACCAAGGATCTGAGTCAATTGTCTGCTGGTTGCAGTTGTCTCAATGAGCCTTGAGATTTTGTTACGTTGAATCTCTTGTGCTTCAGCAATAGAATCTAGGAATTCATCCATGTAGTAACGGATATTTTCCTTAGCTTCATCGCATTTGTCCATTTGATCTAAGAAATATTCATGACTGAAGATTTGATCCTTGTTGTTGTAGGCTGGGATATCTCCAGTTACAGATCCATCCTCATTGTGGTGAATCACGTAAACAAAGGAGCCAAGGCCTTCAATATTACGGTAGACTCTACATTCAAGTTTACCTGTATCTGTACAACGATCGAAAGTAATTTTATCCATAATTTTGTAATCCTTCTGAAATCGGTAGTCTCTAGTGACAATAGTAACGTAGAGCCCCAGCCACGGTGGATCATGGCTGGGGCTCTGGGCGTGGGCTTATCCTTGCTCTTCGCGCTGGATAAGATAATCTTCTAAATCATCTCGATGCTTGGGTTCCATTAGAATGAGATCTCCTCACTTGCTGCCTTGACATTCTCCTCTTGAGGCTCAAGCATCTGCTCTTCCTCACTTGGAACGGTCATGTCAATCTTGAATGAGGGATCAAAGGGATTGATCGCATTCTTCTGACAATGGGCAAAGTGATCTTGGAAATTCTCAGACCAACAGGCCTTGCGAGGAGCACTCTTGACTCCACGAGATGCAATAACATTCTCCCAGTGAGTCAGGATTCTGACTTGATCGTTGGTTCGCTCATGCTCTGGCAATGCCTTGATCTCTGCGAGTGAATCAAGAGATCTCCAAGTTGTCAATCCACGTGACCAATCGACAGGGTTGTTCTCCATTCGCATGGTCTTGGGATTGAAACTTTGACCAGCATCCACGAATGTGAATTTGCCTCGGTTTTCTCCGCTGGCTTTGGTGTCTTCCCAAGTCATGGGGAATCCATCTTCAGTCAATGCAACTTCTGGCAAGATCCCAGCAATGTATGCTTGGCCCTTGTCATTCTTGTCCCACTTCAGAATCAGGATGTCTCCACGTTGAGGAGCCTTGCAGCCTTGGTTCTGAGGACTGCTCATCCACATTGAGGTCATTCGCTTCCAAGAGTAGTAACGATCAAAAGCCTTGGCTTTAGCCTCAAAAAGAGTATCTCGGTGTGCTTTCTGTGCGGCTTTGTAAGTAATTTGAGGAATGTCAGACATGGTAAATCTCCAATGAGAATTGATAAAAGCAGGTCAGACACACTGCGTGTCCAACCAAAAGGATGCACGCCCGCAAGGGCGGATCCGCAGTCTCGGAAGGTGTTCGAGCAGGCAAACGGTGCTCGTCGTAAAGGTCCAGCGAAGTACGTAGTCTCGCGTAAGCGTAAGCCACTATCACGCCGTCGTCTCACGTGCGATCCGAAAAAGAAAAGCCCCTTTCGGGGCTTAGGTTTATCTCTTATGAGACTTGCGAATCTTGGCTTTCAGCCTACGAATCTTAGCTTTCTTGAGAATAAGATTATATCGTTCATTAAATTCTTTCCTAGTCATTAGATTAACTCTCCTTTTTCATACATTGTGATCAGCTTTTTGGTATGGTTCCAGATCTTAACATTATTCTGGTACTCCTGCCAAGCTTTTCTTCGGATCTCCTGCTCTTGTGGAGTAGGATCCTCATGCACATCACATGACATACGATCCTGAATGGTGTCATCAACGTAATTGACAGTAATACGATCAGCCTCATCCAATCTCTTGTTCAAGTTCTTCCATTGTCTATACTCTCGCTCATCGTGACGAGTTCGAGTAAAGATGCCGGTTTCGCCTTGCTGATTTCTTCGGATATGCCGAGCATGCTCCAGTTTTCGCTTTGCAATAGTCTTTGTCATCCAAGTATTATTACGCATTGTAAATCTCCTTGATAAGATATTAACCGTTGTAAGTACCAAACTCATCCTCGTACTCTCCGATGAGCACAAGTCTTCTTGAGCAGTCTTCTTCTCTCTCAATCATCTGACGAAGATCCCGCTCAGCTTCCTCGAATTCAGCCTTCATAAAGCATTTGAAACAGATGCCATCAGCATCGCAGTGTGTACCCTCTGGAGCTACGTCCTCAGACGAACCACACCAAGTACACAATCCGTTTTCGTGACGGTAATCCCAGAGCTGATCCTCAGTCATGTGACCAGTGTTGACCACATCCTTAGGAACGGGACGGAAGAAGGAAAGAAACAGTTCAAACAATTTACGCATGTCGTATCTCCTTGACACGTAGTAAACATACAAGCTGTGCTACCCCATGTAACACAATCAAAAAGGGGCCTGCCCGCAAGGGCAGCCACTATCACGCAAAACACAAGGGGCCAACGGGGGCTACAAAGTTACAGATTTACGAAGTAGCCCCCTTTGAATACGCGACCCCATTTTGGAATCACTACTTTCTCTTGGGTTTGCCCCCAGATCCCTGTCTCGCCCTGTTCTTTGCCGGGCTCTCAAGCCTCATAGAGCCGTTCTTGGTGTGGCTAAGGTCCTTACCCCCCTTACCCATGATGCCTCTCCTACGCCGCTCACGGGCCAGTGTGGCCCTATACTTCTTTCTAGCAGGAGTTTTATGGTATTCTGTGTCATATTTAGCCTTTTTCGCCCGACTCGCCGGGTTTTTGGCGTAAAATATGGCACTTTTACTCTTTTTGGCGGGCATTATGCATAAAGTCCCATAAGATTATTAACATAATCGTTTAATTGCTCTGAATTCATGGACTGAATCTGACCAGCATCCATAAGATCGAAGTTTAATCCGCCTCCTGAGGCCAGAGGATTGTATCCCTGCATCATCATTGCTCTTCTCTTTCTCGCAGCATCTGAATTTCTAGCCTTACCAGCAAATGCAGGTTGTTTTTGCATCGCCTTCACGAATGGAGCCGCTAATCCGGAACCGCCTCCCATTGCCATAACTCTAGGATCGGTGCTTCCTTTACCAAACACACTACCGATATTTGCACTCTGTAGATTAGGCGTTTGACCTGAACCCAGACCCAATGGATCATAGCCTTGAAGCTGAGCACCAAACTTCTTCATGTTCTTCTTGCTATCAAATAAGTTAGCATACGTCTCATACGCCTCTTGGGCCTCTGCACTCTCAGAGCCATAAGCAGCCTTAGCGGCCTCGACTCGTGCTGCAGCATCGGACATAGCCTGAGTATACTTACCCTTAGTAGCATCAAAGTCTTCCATCATTTGGATGCCTTCAAACTCTCGATCCTGCGCCTTCATAAGATCAACCATTTTATTGTACTGTTCCTCAGTACCAAAGGCTTTCATGCGATTCAAAGCACTCTGATATGCCTCATCGCTATACCGATACTGGCCTCTATTCTCGCCTCTATCTAGCCGAGTATCTGAAGCCTCAATCATGCTTTCAAATTGTCTAAAAGCTCTATTAGGATCATAGCCTCTACCATATCCGGGCTCATAGCCAACAGTCTTAATAAACTTACCTGTATCGTCATACACGTACATTTGATCAGCCTTGGCTTTCATTGCGTCAATTTCTTTTTGTTGTTTCTTATTATAAGCTGCTAAGGCCTCATCATAGGCTGACTGCTCAGCACCAAACTCGCCCTGCATACCTTGAAACTGATTCATAGCATTCATGTAATTCAGGTATGCTTGCTTCATTTGATCGGCTTCAGTCGAGTAAAGACCGTAGCTATCGCCTACTTGTCTTTCTGCTGCTCTTGCTCTTTTTCTAGATTTTCCACTTGACATGTCAATATTCCTTTACTTATGCATCCGGGTCTACGTACCCGTCCCTAGGGATAATATCATTGAGGATCCATCCCCCTCTATTTGCGATTGTGCCAGCTACTTCGCCGACAGCCCTTTCAAGGGAGGTATGAATCCCACCCACATGTGTCTTGTTATACGTCACTACCCAAGTATCAGTAAAGATACTCTTGATCTCACATAATTGGAGATCTCCGTAAAATCTCTTAGATGTCCTAAGACCTAGCTTTACATCATTTACTTCAACTGGTTCTAAGAAGTCTAAGTACTTTGTGAAGGTGTCTACAGAAGAATCAAAAGATCCTTCAATAGTCCCAATTTTACGGGTGGCGCCTGTGTCTACAAAAATGTCTAATACTGTGCTTCCTGCGCCACCTAAGCCCAATACGGTTACAGTAGGGGCGGCGGATTTGTAAGTATGGTCGGATGGCAAATTGCCCTCCAGTCCATACTTATGGGCAAAATAGCCTGTAATGCGTTCCATGTCCGCATCAGATAAAGTACCTACCCCAACCAAAGCTTCTGCTAAGTCCATATCAGCATCTAATCCACCAGTAGAAGTCGAGCCAAGATTAAAGTTAGCATCGTTATTAAGATCTCCATCATTTATTTTTGAGCCATTATCGGTAGAAAATGGGGATCCATCAAATTCAGATCCTAAGACTGAGGATGATCTACGGCAAACAATAGTATGAAATGCATTATCAGCAGCAGATGTTTGTTGGATATTATTAGTCGTACCACCAGACGTTTGTGGCCTAAATACTATCGTTCCGTTATATAAATAAACATTTAATCCCTGCGTTCCACTGGCAGCTTTTGTCATAAAAAACTGTGTTCCAGTTGCGGTAGGAAACTTTGCAACCAATGCAATAAAGAAATCACCTGTACCCGGTTCAAAATTACCACCTAAATCTGCGGAAAATACGTTATCGCCGGGACTTGCGTCTTTATCAAAACGAACAACAGGTAACGAGTTAACTTCATTTGTTTCATACGATGGCTGAGCACCAGCAGTACTTTGAGTTACGGTATTGCCTCCTCCTGAAGAATCTGACCATGAAGCTACTGCATCACCGTCAGATAAGCCAGTAATTGCATCAGCCTTATACCACGCTTTTAATGTACTACCCAGATTAGAGGGGTTCCATGCTACACTTCCCATTTAATTTTCCTTATTTATTGGGTGCAAAATTTTTAAATAAATGATCCGAGGGCAGCAAACTGCTTAAACCAAACGTATGGCAATGCCATCCCTCTAATTTTTTTCGTTCTATTTCTGTAGGAATATAAGACAGTAATACAAGATCTGCTATAAATCCTACAAAACCCTGTAGAAAAGGGTCTACGGTACCAAGGGGATCGCCTAGAGTTAATTCATCTGTAGCAGTAATAGTTTCAGCATCTTCATCATTAATTGTGCTGGTTAAAGCTGTATTTAAGAAACCCTTAAGTTGACCCCCGCCGCTATCTGGATCTCCTCCCTCCTCATATGAATGAGAAACAAGAGTCCATGGATTTCCAGTTATTGTGCCTAAAGAAGTATTACCTATTCTTAGATTAGAAAAAACAGTCCTATCAGTACCAGCTCTTGGAATTTCAGAGAAGAAGATTCTGTTTGTCTCTCCGCCCAAAGCATAAGCTGTTTGATTACCAACAGCTCCCTCAGGTTTAGCTAATATCTGAATAAATCTGTTATTAATAGTACTAAAATTAGGCGTGTTTAGCTGAGAGCTATAAAAGTCTTGACCCGAATCTTCAAATTCTAAAACTTTATTACCCCCTTGTTTTTGAATGACAGGACCTGATCCTCCGTCATTGGTAAATGAAGTTGAGCTAAAAGTACCTCTGGGATTTAAAACTCCTGCAATATCATTGTTACTTCCAGTCAAATCATTAAAGTGAAGCCAAAGAGTTACGCCGCTAGGTAAATCAGAAGGAGTCCATGCCTCAGGTTCATTAAACCCATTCTTAGGCAAAATAGCCGAGAGCAGCCAAGATCCCCTTCGGGCAAAAGTACCATTAGCCTTACCTAACGCCTTATAGATAGAGTCGTATTCTCCCCCATAAATATATTCATTGAACCTGAGGACATATTGAGTACTGGTAACTTGAGTAATAGTAAACCTATTTAAAGGTCCAGAGATAGGGACAGATAGCCTAGCTGTAGACAGAATCTCATCAATGTTGTCTTGACTTAGTGTTTTTAACCAATCAGTATAATTATCATAATCAGTGGTTACTTCAATTTCGCCCAGGACTCTAGATCCAACTTTAACTTCTAATGTGGTCATCACTCAAAGAGAGCATCAGCTCTCTCATCCCTTCCTGCACTAGGAGACTGTAATCCTCCAATAGGATCTACACTTCTCGGTTGAGGCCGATTCTGGGGTGTAGGAGGAGGGGGAACTGGCGACACAGGTTGTACTTGGGGTTCCTGTTCTATGGTTGGAACTTCCTCGACAGGAGGTGGCGGAGGAGCCATTGAAGCTTGCTCAAATCCAATAGGCAGATTTGAAGGTTGAGGAGGTTCTTGTCTTTTAAAGAAATCAGGATCCATTTTCAAGATCTCTTCTTCCATAATATCAAAAGCAAAACGAAGATCTACATTATCTTTTAATCCTAAATTTTCCATATCAATTACCTTGTCTAAACCTTTCTAAGTTTTCTTGCATTTCTCTAAGAGCTTTTTCTCTTAATGCAGCAACCTTTTGCCGATTATGTTTCATGACTTGATCCATATCTAAATAATTCATATTTCTCATATTTTGATATCTCATTTCTTCTCTAGGAGTACGCACCTGTGTTCGATCTCGATAGATCTTAAGGAACATCGAGTTAAGAACTGGAACATAGTCTAAGAAAGAACCCTGCGATTGTTGGCTAGCACTATAAGCAATATTATCGCCCACTGCAGTTTCAGCCGCCACATTAATAATATCTCCTGCAGCATTAAGAGCCTTATTAAATACACCCTCAGCAGGACTTCCAAATGGATCAAAAGGAATTAAATCATTAGTATAGTACGGCTGTTTACGGCCCGGAATATGTTTACCTAAAACTTCATGGGCAACTGTACTTCGTTGGAGCTCTTGAGCTATATATCCAAGAGCAGCTGTTCCGTACTTTCCTCCAAAGACAGGCAATCGTGCTACTTTTTTAGCAGTAAAACCAACAGGATCATTCGTAGCCTCATGATAAACCTGTTCAGTACTCTTACCTCTAGCCATTTCCATCAAAGTAGAATAAGCTGTATCCCAGAATAATGCATTCATGTAAAGACTAAAGAGCTTGCCTATTGATTGAGCTGCTAATCTGCCTCCACCAATAAAGGTCTTTTGCTCGTAAAAGGCTCTAACCCAAGACATGTAAATATTCTGGAATGCATTAAATCCGGTATTATTTAATAGAGGTCTATCAAAGAGCCTAGGTTCAACGTTCTGAGAATCAATACGGTATTGAACAAAGGTATTCATTGCATTTCTAAATCTATCTTGCAATTGACCTTCTTTTCTTAACTCTCTTGCTTTGCGGGTTAAATCGCTAACTTTACCCTCACTCATATCATGACCGATTCTAGCTTTTCTATTTAACTCAGTAGCTTTTCTACCCTTAAGTCTAGCTTCTTTAAATGTTCTAGCATAATCAATAAATCTAGTTTGTTCTGCATTGCTATTTTTAATGCTAGCTTCTAATAACGGATACAGTTCAGGATCTAATAATCCTGATCGCTGTAACTCTAATGCTAAATCATAATCAATGCCAGCTTTAGTAGTAGCCTGTTTAAATCTTCTTTGAGCTGCATTTCTCTTAGCAGCATCTGCAGACATGACATTTTCCATGTCTAATTCAGGCAAGCCTTCTACTTCTGCTTGTTTTCTAACAGCTTGTAGTTCATCAATAAGTTTAATTACTTTACCCTGAGTCATAGCATCAATTAAAGCATCATGTGCTCCTGATGCAGCCAACTCTTTGTTAGCATTAATCATCATCTGAGGAACCTTACCAATTAAGCCAACTGTAAGTTTAGCTGCCTTTTGCAAAGGATTTCTTTCTTGACCTCCTAGCTCATGCTCTCTAACATCAACTTCCAGATTAATATTAGATCTACTTACAGCTTCAGCTCTTAACGTTTGCAATACAACAGAAGTTTGTTTTAAAGCTCTTGCTTTTTCAATAGGCCTTAACCCTGCAGTTAAAGACTTACCAATTAAACCAAATGCTGCTATAGGGTGCGTTAGTGCTTTACGCATCAATGGTAAAGCAGAAGCTGATGTTTCTTGAATCAAAGCTGCTGGCATATTGAATCCATGGAAAGCAAATGTTAATGGATTTAAAAAAGCTAAACCTGTATCATAGAATGCATCGGATTTATCAAAAGATGAACGATATCCAAGCAGGTTTTCTCTAGCTCTTCCAAAGAATTCTAAACTTTTTCTTAAAGCTTCTTTAGTTTCAGGCTCCATAGGTACTTGCTCAGTAAAACCTTCTAATGCTTTAACAATAGTTCTTGTATTTAAATTCTTTACTCCAACATTTGTTGTTCTATCTGGATTACGTAGATCTGTAACCTCAATAGTATTACCTATAGCTCTAGTAAAGTTTAAAGAATCTGCAGCATCTGCTCCAATACCTCTTGCCATGCCTGAGGATAAAATAACTGGATTATAATCAAGCATATCTGCTAAAGTTGGATCTTCAAAAACATCATTAATTTGTAAGTAATCTAAATCTCCCGGATCAAATCGTACCGAGTTTTTAGCTACAGTTTTTTTAGTATACAAATACTGACGAACATCTGCAGTTCCTTCAAATAAACCTCCGCCTTCTTTATTCAATCGAGTTACGGCAGGAGATTCATCTCTTGCATCAATAGTGCTTTTTAATACTGAGAAGTAGTCTCTAATTTCTGAAGGTGCTCCTTCAAAAGAAGAAATTCTTGACTTATATCTATTCAATCCTTCATCAGTAATAAGCCCCATAAACTCAAGCGAAAGAGTAGTATCTCCATCTAACATAGATTGATGGAAAGCTCCTCCCTCATTGAAGTATCCTGCATTATAGAGACTATCTAATTGTTTTTTATCAATCAGCGGAGTATCCAGCTCAGATAACTTTACAAGATGGTTGTAAATAACCAAAGGTTGTTTAACAATAGAAGCTTTTCTAACGTCTTCAATTGGAAGAATTCCTGCTGCAACTAAAGTTTGAACATCTAAAAGTTTAGATCCATCGGAATCTTCAATAGATGAAAGCATTTTACGTTCAAATAAATTGCTCAATGCTGATGCCCAACTATCGTAAGATGAACCCTTATCCTCCATCATCTCTTTCCTAGTTAACTTAAGTTTAAGAGGAACAGGTCCAGATATATCAATCGTAACGCCTCTCAGCATTCCTGATTGATAAGCTAAATCTTGAACATATTCTGAATTAAGTTTAAGTTCTTCAGCCATTTCTTCAAGAATATTCCCAACCTCTTGCATTCGAGGATCATCGTCTTTCTTCATTTCTGCAATTCTAGCTCTAGCCTCATCTCCAGCTTTGCCCGGAATAACACTTTTGCCTGCTAATTGCATAGCTTCGTCTAACTCTGCAGCACGTTGATCCGATCCTACAGTATTCTCATTAAGAATTCTACTTCTTCCTAATAGAGTGTTTCTACCTTTAGCCTTTTGTTCAGTTGTTCTAAACAATGCAGCTCTTAACTTATCCTTATGGAAAGCCATTCTTACATTTAAGTCTGCATCTAAATTATCTGAAATTTGACTAAATGTAGCTACCTTGTTTCCGTTAAAGGTACTCGAACTAGATAATGAATTATTATCCATTAATTCGGAAATCATCTGAACAAGCATATACTTTGCATCTCCAGTTGTAAGCTGAACATCAGAGTTAATGGTATGTTCTGTATTTGATCCAAACAAGGCAAAGGAATCTAAAACTCTTTTAGCTCTTTGACCCTTAGTTAATTTCTGGGCTTTAGAGACATAGTTGCTGTTTGTTGCGGCATTATATAATTCTTCTAAACTATACGTTTCGCCTCTAAGGTCTGTATACTCTCCAGACTTCATACGGGGAAGAACATGTTTTGCTAAGAAAGCCATAGCTAACTTTGGATCATCATCAATTAACTTTTGGAAATCAACTTTACCGTCTGCTCCAATTGCCTTTTGAATTCTATGCTCGTTCATGTTACTTTTTGCTCCAAGAGACATAAGCTTAGGTTCTGTATAATCTGAAGGACGTAAACCATCAGCAATATCACTTTCTAATTCTTCAATTGCTTTATCAATTTCAAGAACCTGAGGACTATCTTTTGCTTGACCAAACTCATAGATAAGCATTTCCCGTTCTTTCTTAAGCGCAGCAATTTCAGCCATTTTACTAGTACTACCAGTATTGAACTTAATGCTGGGAGGAGCATCGCCAACATCTCGTAATGGCATTTGAGCTTTACCTAAAAGAACATCAGTAATAGCATCAATTTGATTTCTATAAGAAGGATCTAACTTTAAGAACACATCTCTAATATGCAAGATCTTAGAGTAAGAGAAATTAATCATCTTTTGAACAATGTTTTTAATAGTAGAAGCAGAGCCCGGCACAATCTCATCAGCATCTTTGTATGCTGCTTCCATTGTAGCCCTATCCTTAAAGGTTCTAGCTTGCATGTTATATGAGAATAATGCAGCCACAAACTCATCGGGATTCTCTAAGTAAAACTCAATTTGCCTCTTAGACTTACCATCTAGGACACCATTGTTCATAGCTAAAACTAATCGCTTTACAAGCTCAGGAGCTTCTGGATTATTAAGCATGCTATTAGTCATATGCCATTCTGGAGATCCATGATCATAAAGTCTAACTTGAGCAGCATGACCAATCTCATGAAGAATGACATCAACAGCTGTTAATTCTCTGCCCAGTCTTCCTTTAAGAAGATGCAACGCAATGCCAGTCTTAGAGGTATTTACAAATCCAGCTGGACTTCTACCTCCAAAGTTAGGAGCATCAATACCCTGTTCTTCTGCAATCTCAATTGCTCTCTTCTTAATATTATCTACTTCAAAGAAATCTAAGTTTTCAAGAAGATCTCCATCCATTTGAGCAAGAACAGCTCTAAGCATTTTAAGTTCTCTAACAGTAAGAGTACCGCTCTTTACTAAAGTCTCTAACTTCTCATCTACAGCTTTATGTGCCTCACTAGGCAAACCATCCTTGCCTTTAATGTGCTGCCTAAAGTTAGTCTTATTCATAAAGTACTCAGCATCGCCCGGAGTGCCATCTGCTTTATCTGGGTACTCTCCGCGATACAAAGGCCTATCTGTAGCCAATCCATCTTTATATGGATTTTGCTCATTTCTAAGCATAACTTGTCTTGCAATTTGAACACCTTCATCAATCAATCTCTTAAGATCTTTTTGACGAACACTAGCTCCATCTTTAATGTTGCCTATATCTCTAGCCCCTCGTAGCTCAGGGGATCCGGGTCTTCCGGGCTCATACTTCAGCCAAGCTTCATATAGCTTTTGATAATCTACATTAGATAACTCTTCACCTTTTAAAATCTTAGTTTGCAAATCAGGATCTTCTTGAAGCATTCTAAGTGCAATAGGTGCATATCCTTGACGAGTAACTCCATCACTTGCAGCAATATCAATGCCATGCTGTAAAATCTTCTGACTAGCTACAATTTCTTGAGCTGCTGCAAGAACATTAGGCGTAGGCTCAATACCATAAGCTCTAGCATATGTAGGATTATTCAAAATAGTCATATTAATAAACTTAGGATTAATAAAGACAAGACCAGCTAATCTCTTAGCATCTTTAACTTCAGCATCTGTTAGACCTTCAAGTTTTTGAATCTTATCTATACCATTACGCCCAAAGACCTGCTCACCTTCTCTAATTTCAGAATCTCTGGCATCTATAGCCTTTTTAATTCTCTTAAAGTCAGAAGCAGTAATATATTCTTTTTGAACACTAGTTTTACTGGTTCGTGGGCGACCGGCCATAATAGCACCAAAAGTTAGTGGTTCAATATCATCTAAGCCGCTAAGCATTCTTATATCATCAAGACTTTTAACACCTAAAGCTTCTCGTAACTCTTTAAGTGCTACATACTCTACAGGCTCACCATCTTGTTTAACGCTTATGAGGTATACAGTTTCTTTTCCTTCTTTAAGATTAAGTCTGTCTTCTCCTGTAGGATCAAACATTTGACGATCTAATGTATTTAATCGTGAGGCAGTAACCTGATAAGGACTAATAAGATTTAAATCTTCTACCCCTAATAGATCTTTCGCTGCAATCTCTTTTTGAACCAAAGTAGACATAATAACTCTATCTCTAAAAGATTCATCATCCCACATCTTCTTCAAATCAATATAACGGGTTTGATGGAATGAGGATCGAGATACAACTCCCGGTTCTGCATTTCTCTCTAAGAAACCTAACATTAATTGATTTTCATTTTCAAGATTAGTATGGAAGTCTCTGCTTTCTTTTAAATGACTGTCCATCTTTGCATGACGGGCTGTGACTCGCTTCACATTATTATTGGCTAATGAAGAGCTAAAGAGCATATCTCCAACATATCTATTAGCAGAAATTTGAAGAACATGTCTAGATTGGTTTGCACTAGCAATACGTCTAGTTTGATGTCCGATGATTCTACCAGACATAATCTCTAATCCATCAATAGTAAATCTTACGTTTTTCTCAGCATTTGGAATTAGAGGATCACTCTTAACTGATTCCATTAATCGTTTAGCCTGATCAGGACGTAAAGTGAGCTCAATTAGTCCATCAGTAATTTTAATCTTCTGATCTGGATACAGCTCTGACATGTGATTTTGTACAACTTTTCTAAGAACCGAAGCATCCTTAGCATGAGTGATTGAAACTACAAAAGCTTCATTATCCGTTAACTTATCAATATCAATGTATTCACCATTTTCGGCTCTATATCCTACGTCGAAACCTTCTTTAGGAGTAGCAAAGCCTTTAACGTTAAGGACTCCAGCTTCCTCAATCCGTTCGCCCTGTTTACCCTTTTTAGTAGGATCTTTAACAACAATCCGACCATCTGGGGTTTTAAGTAAAAGAGCTCCAGTTCTTTCATCTCTAACATATCCAATATCTTCTTCTCTAGTTGGAGCAGGTGCAGAGAATTGAGATGAAGTATCTAATTTATTTCCTTGCAAAGAACCTGCTTCATCTACAAGACCGACATTAGATCTACGTCGTTCATCTTCAGATACAGATAATAATGCTTCTCGAAGAGTAAGACGATTACCCTCTTCATCTCTAACTTTAAACGTTCTAATGTTTTGATAAGGATCAACTTGATTACTGTCATAAGGATTGTTTGCAGTTGTTTCAAAATCTTCAACTCTAGCATCTACAACCTTTTGCCACTTTTCTTGAAGAGCAATAAGACCTGCTTCTCTTCTCTTTTCAAGTTCATTAGGTGCAAGATTTTGCTTTTTAGCATGACTATTAAGCATTTTGTTGAATCTATCAACTTCGTCGTTGTATCTAATAATATTATTTAACCAAACTTGATGACCATAAATTAGATCCCACCTTGGTTCTGTTTTTTCAACAACTCTTGTAACAGTTCTTTGAATAGTTCTACCAGTAGGAATTTCTTCATCTACAAACTCACCAGTTCCTACACGGCTCTTGGCTCTTTCAGTAAGCAAATGATCTACTAAGGCTTCTTTCTTGCCTTTTTTAATTTTAGAAGGAATTTCAATATCTAAAGCTTCTCCCATTTCAATTAGTTTAGCTTTAGTGTATTTTCTGCCTTCTAAATAGGTTTCTCTAGAAAGATCTAACGTTTCTGCTTTTTCAAGATTATTTCTTGTATCTTCTTGAGGAATCTCTCTTCGGACAGAAATCATTTCTGGTTCACTGATAGTTTCAGTGACAGTTTTTTCTTCACCTAGTAAATCGTCTAAACCATACTTACGAGCATGCTTAGTAAGAACATCCTTAACCATAACATCTGTTTGCTCTGGACTAGCTTGAACACCTAAAGTTTCACTTCGAGCTAAAGATTCTACTGTTATATCTACATCAGCTAAGAATTCAGCATCTGTAAATTCTACCCTATTGCGTTCATCAATATCAAACAGAAGACCTTTTTCTTCAAGGTTCGTATCAATAGTAGCTGTATCTCTTTCGGCTGAAAGTCTTCTTTGCAAAGTTGCTACTTCTTCTTCAGTTCCTTTTCCTAACTCTTGAGTATAGCCCATAGTTTTAACTTGATGTGCTTCTCTAAGAGCCGGAACCCCTAATACATTATCAATATGTTGAGTTGGATGAATAGCTCTAAATCCAAGACCACCGCCCATAGTCCTAGGAGTTTGAGGAGTAAGTTCAATAGAGCTATTTTCTGTATTATTCTTAAGTTCTCTATCGTTTAATTTTTGCTGAAGCTCAGGATTTTCTAACTCATCTATTCTTAAATTACCGTTACTATCGTAATTTGAGCTCCAAGGATTGCCAAACCGTTTGCGATATTCTTCATCAGTGGTATCAACTTCATTATCTTTAATTCTTTGGGCTGAAGCTTCGATATCATCGCTCTGTCTTCTCCACTCTTTAAATGCTTCTTCTCTAGTCATAGGAGGAGTTTGAACAAGAGTACCATCAGCTGTTTTTTGTAATGGGGCATCAAACTCAGGAGAGATTGTAATAAGAGCATTTTTAAGAGCAAGTCTTCTGATTCTAATTTCTTCTAACTTAGTAGCTGCGGCAATAATATCATCAACTGAAGCATCTGGAGAAAGAACAGGCTCACCCTTCTTTGCAAGCTGTTGGTTAATCTTAGTCCACTCTTCTCTTAACTGAGTTTCATCTTTGGCTATGTGTTTAATTCTATTAGCAATCTGCTCCCTCTTAGTAGCACTGCCTCTATCCTTAATATCATAAATACCACCAGCAAATGCTTTACCTTGGTCTACATGCTTTGCATACCAATCCGAATGAGACAAAGCTCCTTCAGCATCAGGATTATTAGCATACAGTTCTACAAGCTCAAGATCTTCTCTAGCTTCAGCTTCACTTGTCTTAAAGGTTGCATCTGATTCTTCTACAAACTGAACAGGATCAAGAATAACTCTTCTACTCTTTTCACCCTTATGGTCCATCTCTTTAGTATGAGGAGCCACAAATCGGCTACGCCAATCTATAAGGTTATTAATATAGATAGCATCTTCTGTATTTTCTAAGGCTCTTGATGGGCTCATGCCTTCTGCATCTTGACCAGTCATCTTAAGAACATGCTTAACACTAGGATCATCTCTAGATACAGTAAATGCGGTTCTATTTAAAGCTTGTGTGGTACGATCAAAGAAAGTAAACTTAGATCCTGTAATAAGGCTTTCAAGCTCTTTAATTTGAAGCTCATCTCCACGATTTCTTGCTTCTTGCAGCTTATCAATAATAGTAAGCTCTTGCATGAATCTAAGACGAGCAATATCCATTGCATCGTCCATAGTTTCAGGACTCTTAGCTTGCTGTAACTTTTCTCCTATACCTGGAATAGTCCCAACTTGATCAAACTCTTTTTTGCGAAGCATAGCCAATGCAAAGGCTTCGATCTGAAGGGCTCTAAAGATTACATCTACTTCTTTTGCCGTAGGTGTTTTATTCTTGTTTGCAATTTTGGCAAGATCAGTAGCTTTGTCTAACATAACCTGAATACCAGCAGGAGAGTTCCACTCTAGCTTATCATTTGTGATTGCCTTAGGCAATAAGCTATCTCTTAAACCATTAGGCTCCAGAACAGACTTCATTCTCCCCTTAGCATCTGGAATGCCAGTAGCTTTTTCAACTAAGTTCATTAAAGCTCTATCTCTACCGCCAATCATAGCAGTAGTTAACTCTTCAACAACTTGATCGTAGGTAACGCCTTCTTGTTTAGCCTGAGCTAACATTGCATTTTTGTACATTGCATTATCAGGATCGTCAAAGAAAGATTTAACTGCAGCTTTAACTGCCTTCCTCTTAGCATTATAAGGAACAATCATTAACGGTTTTTTAGAAAAGCTTCGCCCAGCTTTGCTTCCTCTCACCCAGAATGGACGCTCAGGATCAGCATTATTCATCGCATATAGAGCTCGACGTACGCCTAAACTCATGCTGCTTTCTCCTGCCTTATCAGGCAATTCTGCACCAATCTCATACGTTAAGTTTTGATAGAAGTCAATATCTGTTGAGCCATCTGCTTCTACTAAATCCTTAACTAACTCCAATGCTCCTTTAACAACTTCAGGCTTATCAGACTTTAATGCATCAAATAATGCAACTCTTCGTTTAAATACAATACTTTCAGCTACACCATGTTTAGTTCCATTGGCAGTACCGTCAGCTTGAGAAATAAGTCTAGAGCCTCTAGCTTTAGATCCCTTAGCAGCCTTAGCAATATCTTCTCCTCTATCAAACGCTCTAAGAATCTCAGGGGTCATTTCAGGATACAACCAAGCAGAAGCATCTAAAATAGCATGAGCAATACTGTAGTTGTTATCTGGGTCTGCAAGAGGAATAGCAACAGGGAATCCACCACTAGGATCTGCCTGAGCCCAAGGGTTATCTCTACCTTCTTCAATGTTATATCTAAAGTAAGCTCTAGTATTAACATCCTCCATACGAATGCCAAACTGTCCCGGCAAAGCCTTAAGGTCATCATGAATAAAGCTGTAATGAGATGGAGGAAGATCCAGCATTTGTTCAACAGTTCTGTTGATATAGGCTTCAATGCTTTCTACCCTATCTAAATCCGTTCTTAGTGGAGGAGGAATCTGATCAGCATGAATAGTTAAGGAAGCCCTATCTTGAGCCGTAGACATATTCTGAGTAAGATCACCATCTTGAATAAACTTTAGAATGTCTGCTTCAGAAGGACCGTTAGGATCATCAAAATCCAGCTCGTTGATTCTACGGACTTTATCTTCATAAATAATTTGATCTAAGATTTTAGCAATTTGTTTATCTGTTCCCGGTTGAACAGCAGAGAAATCTTTAACTTCTTCACTTCTAAGCTGCTCAGTTACAAAGATATTCTTATCTTCATCAAACTCGGTAACTTCCATTTCATATCGCTTACTGCCATCGACATTATCTCTAAGAAGAGATCGAACAGCAGCCGCCATAGTATCTGGAGTTTGGAAATCTAACTCACCATTACCAAAGACTGCAAGAGCTTTATAGCCTTTTGCTTTTAGTTCTGCACTAATTGGAAGGTAAGGAATAACTTCAGCTTCAATATAAGCTCTTGCATTTTCAACATTAGCTAAAGAGCTTTTAGCGAGGTTATCTCCCCTGCTCTTGCTAAGCTCAACAAGCCGATCTACAAGCCTATCTACATATTGTTCTTCGGTATCAGCCCCTCTAACTTCTGTTCCTGCTTTATTCTTAGCTTCTTGAGCTTCAACCTTCCTGAGTTCAGTTAATAACTGAGACTGCTCTAATCGAAGCTGTTGAGGAGTTTTGTTTGCAGAAGCTTTAGTAGGAGCTTGTTCAATTTCCATATCACGCTGCAAACCAGATCTATCATTCCTTAATTTATCTAAGGCTTCTCGTTCTTGTTTTAAAGCTTCTTTGACAGTTTCAATGGTTTCACCAGCTTCTAAAGGTTCCTTACCAATAGCTCTTTTAGTTAAAGATTCTACTCTAGACTTAGATAAAGAAATAGCTTCATTTATAGCAGCATATCTTGCAGCGTATTTTTCATTAATTTCTTCTGCTAACTCACGAGTTTTGACGTATTGAACACCTAAGTCTCTACGTCGTTCCATAATTTGAAGAACCTTTTCTAAATTAAACAGGTCAAATTCTCTAGTACTACCTTGAGATGTTAAAGCTTCACCAAAGACTGCATCAATATCAATATCAGATAAAGCTCCTTCATCAACATAAGCTGTAAGTCCCTTTTCATCTTTAACCATTCGTCCTTCTTTAAATAAGGACATAATAGCAGCTCTTGTTCCAGTTCCTGCATTACCTTTAGACGCATTCTCAGGCTTAGCCATAAGATTCTTAAGTTTTAAAATTGCAGCATTTAAAGCTAAAAGATCTTCATTAATATCATAATCCGCTCTGCTAGCAGTTGCTCTTGCATTTCTAGTATCCAAATCTGCTTCAAGATCTGATCTAATTCTAGGTGCTACAAATCTAGAAGGATCTCCCATCTTAACATTATCAAGCATTGCCGCGAGAACAGAGTTAGCTTGTCTGGCTTGGCTTTGTCCTAATTCAAAATCAGCTTCAATATCTGCAGTATCATAAAGGGTTCGATCTCCAGCAATTGAATTTTGAATATCCATATCATTTACGGTTCTCTCATCAATAGCTTCTTGAGCCTCTTTAAGAAGTTGACGCATATCACCTTCATCTAATTTTTTCTTCTTTAAAAGCTCATGATCTTTAGGAAGGAATCTTCTAAACATCTGTCGAGCAAGAGCCTGTGAAACAGTACCGTCTGCTTTTTCATATGCATCAAGAAGAGCCTTGGTGGTTAAAACTTCAATGCTGTATTTATCGTAGTTTTTGTTTAACTCAACTTCACGTTCCTCTTCAATAATAGTACTCTTATCTCTAAAACCAGCATTAGTAGGAATATCACCCTGATTATTAGGATCAATATTAAAACGTCCAGCTTCATGCTCTTCTTTAAGTTTTTCTAGATTTTCTAACCTCTCTTGCAAATACTTTCTTTTCTGCTCAGTAATGTCTTTAGCTTTTTGACGTTTAGTTTGTCTCTTCTCAGTATTACCTAATTCAACAATTTTTTCATCTAAGTTATCTTGAAGCTGTCCTAATCTATCTAAAATTTCAATAGTATCTTTTTCTTCTGCTTCAATTAAAGTTTGTAAATCGTTGAAAGCTTGTTTTCTTTTTTCAGGATTAGAACTTTGAAGATCCCTAATAATTTTTCTTCTTAATTTTTTCTTTTTGTTGCTAAAATTTTTAATAACTTTTTCATCAAAAGAAATGCCATTAGATTCTGCGTATAATTTAATATCATCAAAACTACTTTCAGCTGTAGGAATTGGTCGCTCAAAGCTCACACCCTTTAAAGCAACAAGCTCATCTAATCTTGCTTTTTGTTCTTCAGTTAAAGGAACTTTTCTATTAAGCTTAAACTCTGCAATAGCATCGGCTGTAAATTCTACACCTATAGCTGCTTCAAAGTTAGAAAGAATAGTCTGAAGCTGTCTTCTACCAGAATCTGTTTTCAATAAAGAATCAATTGCAGATTTTGAGCCTGTCAAGAAATCAATTACTTGTTCTTTAACTGTAGCAACAACAGCATCATCTTCATCTAGTTTTGTATCAACTTCTGCAGCCTCTGCTTCTACGCTTTCAAGATTTTGTTTTGTTTCAGCAATTCTACCATCAAATAATTCTGTTACTTCAGCTGCTATTGTTTCAGCATCTGCACCAGATTTAAGGATAGCTTGAAGCTCTGGATCTTGCCCTAATGCTTCTTCTTCCGCTGCTAAAAGGCCATATTGTTTTTCTTTAAACTTTTTAACATCAGCATCAGAGAATAATTCACCATCTTTATTTCTAAGAGATGACATAAACTCATTATTTTCTAAAAGCTTGGCTCTTAATCCAGTAGCACCAAACCCTTCAAAAGATCCATCATCTATAGCTGATTTAAATGGAGAAGAGTCTCCTGTAGTTTCTTCAATGATTTGCATTAAGGCTTTATCTAAATCTGCCTCAAAAATAGTATTATTTAAACCATCAGTAAACCCAAATTTAGACCTTAATTCAGCTACTGTTGTAACCTGACCGTCAGTTAAGAGCGATACAGCAACATTAGCTCTGGCTCTCTGACGAGCTCCAGCAAGGAAAACTTTAGTTCCAACATCTTCGCCTCTAAGCCATCCTCTAAATCCAGCTTTAGATGCTTTATCAAAAGCACTCATAGAATCAGCAGAATCGCCATAGACTCTCATCCAAAGTTCTTTTTTATTCTTAAGTCTATCTTCTGCACTAATTTGTTTTTGTCCGCCAAAAGATTGTGCAAAGCTTTCTCCAATAGTAATATCTTTATTACCAAGAGCATATCTATTGAGAGTGTAACTACCAGTAGCACCAATGCCTTTAAAAGCACCGCCTAACACGATAGAAGCTAAAGCACCCTGAACAACAGCTGAGCCCGCATTATCTAAAAGACTAATATCTTCACCTTCGTTATACAAGGTTGATAGAATAGACTTTCGTTCCATATTGCTATAGGTGTTTGCTGCAAGTCCACCAACCGCTCCATCTAAACCTTGAGCTCCTGCCCATAATAATCCTTTAGTTAGTCGCGTATAACTACTATTGGCATCTAAAATAAGATCGGCAATATTACCAAAGGTACTTAAAGAACCCGGTCTAACTTTTAATAAAAGGTTTGTAGCTCTACCTACAGTTTGAAGAGCTGAAAAAGTTTCTGCTCCACCTTTAAGTCTTTCAAGTTTTTCAAGCTTCTCTTTAACTTTTCTTGCTTTATTTGCAATCTTGCCTGCACGAGCTGCCCATTTAGTTGTAAATGCGGTCCAATATGCAGTTGTAGCAGTACCTGCTGCAGGCCCAGCAAGACCGCCTGAAGCATAAGTAGAAGCAAGGCTTACCCCAGTAGTAACAAGTCCTCCAAGAATTTCAATTCCTAATTCTGGAGCCATATCAGGATCTTGCATTAACATGTCTTTTAAACTAGTCATGAAATTAACTTCAGTATTATTGCTTAATTCAATTTGCTCTAATATAAGTTGATGCTCATAAAGCCTTCTAGACACAGCTTCAATGCCTTTGACAAATGCTCCTGAATCGCTTTCCGAGAAAGCTAAAGAATTTTCCTTAGTGACTCCAGCTTTAGATAGCATTTGTTCTAAGATAGGATCAGAAGTTAAAGTACTCCAAAGCCAATCATGAGTATATTGACCATCAATAGGAGCATTAGGATCAGAAGCAATGATATCTCTTGCTTCTTGCATTTTTTGTTTTGGTCTTCCAGTGTAATCTGTAGTGGGATCAAGACCTTTTAATCCTTCGACAAACTGAGCTGCATATGGATCTGCTCCATACGTATTGTCTAAGTCTGCTCTAAGAGCTGCGAGTTTTCCTTTTGTTTCATCGCTAAGAGATGAAGTTAAAAGACCAAGACCAATAATAGCTTGAGCGTCATTAACGTTAGCTCTAATACTATCAATCCATCCAAAAGCACCAGTTCTGGCTCCTAATTCTTGAACATCTAATGCTGCAAACGTAGCACCGCCTGTTCCAATATCCATTTGGAGATCTCTTAATCTCTCCTCTCTAGCAAACTTATCTTCGGTAAAAGATTCTGCAGTTAATCCTTGGTAGTCCAGTCCAGTAATATCCGTAATATCCTGTCTATATGCTCTATATGTTAAGCCTGACAGACCATTATTTCGCAAAATTTCATTAAACTCTTGACGTTCTTCCTCTTCTTTAACAATGGCTTCTCTGATACTAGTCTCTTGACTAGCTGCAGGAGTAAAGGAAGACTTATAATAATCTAAGAGAAGATTATTTCTTTCTTCTTCAGGAGTTAATGTTTGACTAGGTGGTTGCGTAAGTGGATTATCAATTGGACGATCTTGGTCTACCATGCTCAGTTCCTCACTGTTGGTTTCTTAAGTTCTGTAATAAAAACATGTTATTCATGTTTGCGATTTCTTGAGGCACTTGGCCTTGATTTAATAAAAAGTTATAGTCTCGATCATTTAACTGACCTCGACTTGATCCTTGTTTTACATTTACATTAGCAGGAGCAGGATGCCGTTTAATTCTAGCTCTGCTTCCTTCTTCTGCAATTAACTCTACAAGCTCATTTTCATAATTTACTTGCATAGGTTCAATGTTAATTTCCTTGCCATCTAGTGGATTTAACCACTTATTTGAGCGTTTTGTTGGTAATAAAAAAGTTCTCATATTAGAATCCTTTTATGATTCAAGTGAAAAAGGCGCATCGCTCATTATTCGCTGTTGTTGTTCTTTTTTGGTTTCATAAGAATTTAACCAGTCTCTTACCGGAATGAGCTTACCTGCTTGATTTCTAGGAAAATAGAAAGGAAATGCTGGTTGAACACTACCTCCCATCACAGGATCTGTAGTTTGAGTATTAACTATAAGAGCTAAATTTCCATTTTCCCCATTTATTCTAAATTTAAAATTAATCCGATTCTTATAAGGACTATAGTATAAAGAAGGGTCTTCTCCTAAACTAGCTGTAGTTCTCTCGAATAAAAACATTAAATCTTTAACAGCTATGTTTCTAATAAGATTATTAAGAGCGAAACTAGAGCCTTCAGTATTTCCCTGTTCTCTAAATTCATCAAAAAATTCAAAGTGCTCAAATACTCCAAACTCACGAGCTAAGTTTTCATCTAATCTATCTTCTAGTAACATTCGAATGCGAACAGCCCTATCCTGTCTTGCCTGTAAATCATCAGGAATTAACATTGATAGAGCATGTGTCAATGTGGTTGTAGGATTAGTATTATCTTCACTTCCAATACCATCTACGATTTTTCCTAGTTTAGATTCTACAATTGGAGCAGCATGGCGAGACTCAGATATTTTTTCATAAGATTCAGATTGCAAAGTATCTTCAAGAATTTGATCAATAGCAGCAAAAGATTTTTTTGCATGATTTAATTCTTCAGCTCTATCTGAAGAAAGCTCTGACCTTTTAAAAGTTTTAGGAATGCCGTTTTCTTCGTTTATGAAAATAAACTGTCCATTTTCAGGATCAAATGTATTATCTAATGCTTTAGAATGAGCATCCTGTAAAATGCCGTAATAAAGCTGTTGAAGCTGAAGCTCTTGAGATCCTTCTGTGCTTCCCATAAGAGCATTAATTTCTTCCACATTATTCCCAAGTTCAATTCTAACTTGTCTTTGAAATTCAGAATCAAATGCTTGATGCGTTTCAGAAGTTTGATTAGCAATATCACCAACAATACTAGGATTAATTCCACGAGCTTGAAAATAATTTGCTAATGCTACAAAATTATCGCCTGTAAAAAGTTCTCTAAAATCTCTTAATCTATCTTCTTTGTTTCTTGTATTCAAAGCAGTAGTAATATCCTTAAATTGTTCGGGCTGATCTTCTACAGATAAACCCGGATTTGCAATAAAAGCAATAGTTGCTTGCATAAAAGGACTTCTTAAGTTTTGTACATCTGTTTGAAGGCGTAAAAGTGGAGCAAAATTCATTCCTGAAGGAGATAATATAGCATCGCTTAATGTGGTATCTATAACAGTTGCAATATTAGCTTCACCAGTAGCAGCTTGTCCAATTGCAAACTGACGGCCTCTCGTTTGAGCCTGCATGTTTTGTTCTTTATATATAACATCAGTAACACCATTTCTTACAAATGTTGCACCTGTTTCAGGAATAGAGATAATAGTCGATCTAACCATGTCTTCATACTCCCCAAAGAATTCAAAAACAACATCAGGATCATCTTGTTGAAGATTTAGTTCGGTAAGAGCTGCTTGAATGAAAGTTATAGCTTTATCTGACGTAAAAAGTGCTTGATTTCGGATGTTACCTTTTTCATCAAAAACAAGAGTTGGATCCTCTTCTGCAACAAGGTTATCTAAGATATCCTTTAAAGCTAAAGATTGAGATTCGGGATTTCTAAGTAAGGAAAGAGCATTACTTTTACCTGTTCCCGCTTCAACAGCCTGTCTAGCTTGATTGTATTCTAAGTTAAAAGCACCTGCAGCAATAATGCCCTGTAAGTGTGTCATTATTTGATCGTCTAACTCTTCTATTTTTTCCTGTAATACTTGTGGATTTTTAGCATAAGTAGTTTGAAAAGAAAGTTTATTTCTTTCATACTCATTTTTTACTGCTTCAAAAGCCTGAGGAGCAATAGGAAGAATTGCAGTCATACTTCTACTTACATCATCAAACCATTGAGAAGTAATTTCTCCTCCGGGTGCTTGGAATGTGCTTCTAAATAAACGAAGTGCTTGAACACTAGGTCTTCCTGAATCTTTACCAATGCCAGCAGCAGTAACATCAATAGTTTTATTATCTAAACTTTCATCTAAAGTTTTTAAAAAATCTCCGGGTTCTGCAACCGAAGAAGATGACATTCCTCTTAAAAGACTTTCATCATGAGATGTCATTAGTTTTAAAATAGATTGCTCAAGAGGATTTAATAAAGGCATTTCACCTTTGATTGACAAAGCAGTAGCAATTCTATTTGGTTCTGTCTCTAGGGTATTAGCTCTAGCTTGAACAACAATATCACTTTCTCTTTGTTGAAGTTGATCTAAAGTAGCCTGTGCTTCCTCTAAGCTATTAAATCTAAAGATACCGCTATCAATCTGAGCAGCCATATCTCCAGTTATAATCTCATCTAAATTAATGAAAGATCCATCTTGATTATTAATACCCGGATAGACAACATACTCTCCATCTCTAAAATCAAGCTGCCAGTCATGAATTGTAGGCTGACGTTCTGTAGGATTTTCTGTACTTTGCCATAAGTTAAATCCAATATCTACGTTTCGGCCTAATTGGTCAGTAACTCCATATTTTCTATAAATAAAATTACCATTATCATCATAGTTGAAAAGACCATTAATTGTTCCCATTTCTTCTGGAAAGTAGTCCATCAAAACAGGAGCAATGTTTTCATTAAAATATCTCTGAAGAGCTTTAGGATTGCCTCTATTTTTACCTTCAGAAGCATCTAACAGAGATTCTACAGTAGTTAATACTGGAGCAGCTAATTTTGTTTTAACTTGATCAAGAGCCCCTTGCCTAAACTCATTATACTCTCTGTTAATATCAGGAAGAATATCTTGAAAAATATCTGAATCTGTATCTTTATCCAGACCAGCTGCTACAAACTCAGAATAAGTAGGAGAAACAGACCGTAATGCGACATCTCCGTAGTCTTCCATAAAGGTTGTAATATCCTCAGGGACAATGGTAGTTAAAGCATGATATCTATTTAATCTGTCAATGCGATTAACTTCCGCTTCTTCTAAAGTTCTTCCTTCAGTTTTAGGAATATCAGTTAAATGAGGTTTATCTAACTCTGATTTTACCAAAGAAGCGAATCGGTCGGACCATGGAATAAATTTACCCCTAGAATCTAATTGAGGCATCTCAGATAACAATGAGCCAGCTTCAGCACTAATATCCTTACCCGAATCAATTGCTGCCTGTAAAGATAAAGTTTTAGATTCTAATCGTTGAGCATTAATAGCGGCTCTATCTGCAATTTGAATAATTTTTTGAGCTTCTTGAACTATAGGAACTAAAGCTTCATCTAATGTATCCATCAAAGCATTAGAAGTCCAAGAGTCTAAAGCTCCTGATTCATTCATTTCTTCAATAGCAGGAGCAACAAATACTTCATAAAAAGAACCACCGATTGCACGAAGATCGTAATTACCGTCTGAATCGGGCATAACATTAGTATCTCCAAAGAGCTGTCTTAGCCCTTCAAGATAGGCAGGAGTACCGGGGGCAGCATCTAATTGATCTTCAATGCGTTCTTGTACACCAATTTTTAAACGTTCTTGAGCTGCAAGTAAAGATCTAGACTGATTATTCTTGTTAATAGTGTCTATAATAGGCCTTATTTCGCCCTCAAGTCTTTCCCAAACTTGACCGCCTTCCCACTCTTGTTCAAGAATGTCATATCTGTTCCTAATCCCTCCTTCATCAGTAGGATTATCTCGCACATATTCTTTAAATTCTTCAGCTCTAGCTGAAGCAATTGCATCTACGTTTAAGCCAGTAGCCGAAGCATGCCTTTTAGCAAACTCTTTATGAGCTTCTGTTCTTGTAGGAATAACTCCCTTACTAGCAACATCTTTATATCTTTCTAAGTTTCTAGCAGCTACTTGCTCAGTTGTAAAGCCATCAACAATATCTTGATTCTTTTTAGTTTCCAGCTCATCTAAGACTGAATAACCCTTGTTTTCAATAGCTTTGCTAAAAACATCAAATGTTCTTTGAAAGTTTTGTTCAAAAGCATAAAAGTGATCTAAGGCAGATGATTTAGGAGCAACATTAATAACAGGAACTGTCTCAACACCTTGATATGGCGTTACAGCCGTAGGAACTTTCGCTGCTCTAAATTGATTATCTTGTCCAAAAACTATACCCATTTTAAATTCCTATTCATTGTAATTTAAGTTAATGCCATTCCATAACCGGGGAATTGAGGAGTACTACCTCCATAGTTTGGAAAATCAATTCCACTTTCCATACCCGATAAGTTAGTAGTATTAGTTGCTGGAGTTGTTCCTCCAAAGGTTCCGCCAGCATTTACGTAAGCTCCCACCCCTCCAGCAATAGATCCCGCAATACCCATCAACATCTGACTATTAGCAGCACTTTTAGCCGCTGCATAACCTGTAGCAATGTTTTGTGTTTCTGCATTTTTAGCGATTTTAGCATTACTTCTAATTAAGTCTGACATTGTTTTAATATTTGCAATTTCAGCATCAGCTGAAGCTTGAAGAGTTTTAGAGCTATCATATAGAGTAGGTTTTCTGCCGGGAAGATACATAGATTTAGCTACATTGCGAGCTTTAGCAGTAATCCTACGTTTAGCATTTCTAACCGCAGCTCTTCTTTGAATTTCTGCACTTCTATTAGTTCTAATTATTTCTTTATCGACAGAATCATATGCTGCCATTTTGTACCGCATTACAGATGCAGAATAAGGACTAAGGTTTCTTTTTGCAGCACTGCCTGAAAATGCATTTAAAGCTTTTGTAAACTGTTGGTTTGTACTTTCAAGAGCTTTTTCCTGTTGCATTAAGATGCTCATTTGTTGATCAGCCAACTCATCAGCTAATCCCATTGGCATCTTGACTCCCCCACCGCCGCTCATCTTTGATTGATAATTTTTCTGCATTACAGCTAACTTTTCTCGATGCTCAGCATACTTATAGTTAGCCATTGCAATCTTATTATTCATTTGCTCTTGAGCAATAGCAGCTTGAGTTCGTGCAAAGATGCCCTGAATCTGCATCTCTTCCTCAACGTTTGCTTTTTGCATTGTCATTTGATAGTTGGCTGCTGCAGCTCGTCTTCTATTTTCTGCCTCTGCTTTTGCTGCTTTTTTGGCACTTCTGCTTCCAAAAATACTAGAAACAATACTTGATCCTGCTACAATACTTGCTGCTACAACTGGCATATTAGTCTCCTAAATATGATATAATATCTTTAATCTTATTGTCAAGCTCCTCTGTGTAACAAAAGAAATGAGGTAGCTTCATAAGCTTCTTCTTCTGTTCCAAAAAATGCTCTATAATGTCTAAATGAGTCTGTTGATCGAACCGAATCTTCTCATTAACAGTCTTCATGCTCTTTAATTGAGCTTCTTTATCTTCACGTTCAATGATAACTAGTCGCTGTATTCTTTTCCTAAAGGGCCAAGGATCCCACAGTTTAATGACTGTATCTCTATAGTCAGAAGGTTTAAT
>TARA_R100000353_G_scaffold10554_3_pt1 | contig 30212 bp, 28 predicted proteins | sample TARA_R100000353 | Tara Oceans TARA_R100000353 (sample SAMEA2620663) | marine metagenome | biome: marine biome (ENVO:00000447); feature: surface water layer (ENVO:00002042); material: "saline water (ENVO:00002010), including plankton (ENVO:xxxxxxxx)" | depth 5 m | reverse complement strand
TCCACCACCGCGTAGTTTGCCAGTTCCGTCATCGTTGTCCCTACGGAAACGTCCTCGCCCACCGTCTTGTGAGTTGTTCAACACACCCCATAGCCGCTGCACTTTGTCGCCTGCACTACGACCCGATTGCCCACCACCTGCGACGTGGTTGTTGAACTTCGTGACAATGTGAAACTGTGCATCACCGGGTTGTCCACGTTTGTACTTCGGGTACGCAGTGTCATTTCCACTTGCAGTGCGTGTAATGGTGAGCATTGCATTTGCTTCACCTGTGTAGGGCGAAGTTCCTCTCACCGCAGTAAAGTCGCTTGAGTAATTGGCGTCAATAGCCTGCTTAACGTACAGTGCAATGTTGGCTGCGCTAACCGCATTTGTTTGGTCGTGAATCTGCACCCATGGTACACCGCCCTGTGTGCTATTTGTGGTGGAAGTGTGGGAAACAAAACGAATCTCCTTGGAACTACTAAGATGCAAACGCTGAGCCTGACTGAAATCATTTGTAGGTGTGATGAATGTTGCAGTTCGCACAATGTCTCGTTTGTCTTCATCGGTCATTTTACGACCACCGCGCCTTCGTGACTCCATGAAATACGAAAAGTCAATTGATGCGGTAGCCTTAGATTCCGTTGATTGAAACACCGCATCATCGTCGGTGATGATACCCTCAAGGGTAATGACGGCGCGGCTAAGGTTGGAGTCAGTAGCAATACGGTGACTGCCGGAAAACACCTTGGGTCGAGCGTTGAACTTGCGGTCAACGTCCAACGAAAGCGTCGTAACGTTCAACTCGATGATGCCACCGTTGCGTTGAACCAAACGGATAGGGGTGCCGTTTGCCATCAGAACCGACCTCGCATTGTAGTACCACCAAGGTTCCGGGCCAACTCCTGCTGAATCATATTGCCAATCTCACGCGCCATCTGCCGCTTGTCGCTGCGGTCGGTAATGCCGCTTGCGTTCACGGTGATGTTGAACGTCTGACTGCCACCGGGCATGTTGTCGCCTGTAAGCGGCACGACGGCTTCGGGACCTGCCTCACCAATCATGGCAAGCGTGGGACCGGTCACAATGCCACCCTTGGCAAGCATTGGGATTTGCCAGTCACTCAGGTCAACCCCAGCCTCAAACTCACGACCCGCAATGGAGAACGTCTTGGAGAAGTTGAAGTTGGCGAACACGTCGTTGATGGCGGTAATCAGCCCGTTGATGGGCAGTTTGACGACATCAAGCAGTTCCGTGGCGAGGTTGGAGAAGAAGTCACTGATAGCGGTCCCGGTAGCAGACAGGCTGCCTGCGGGGTCGTCAATGAAGTTCATGAGCCAACCAATGGCCCCTTCCACTGCTCCAACACTGAAGTCAATGAAGTTCCCAATCCCAATTACCCCTTGCACCAGTGTGCCTTTGAGCAGACTGACCACAGTGCTCAGTGGCTCAGGCAACTCACCAATGGCAAGGTCAAGTCGCTCGTTGAGTGTAAAGCCTCCAAACACCCCTTCTCCTCGGAAGAAGTCAACCATCAACTGTAGCGGAGCAGGGATTGCAAAGGTGAAAAGTGCATCCCAATCAATGCTGAATGTGAACAAGTCCGTCCAAAACTCCTTGGTGAAAATGGCCGGTAACCCGTCCATTACGGATGCAAAATTGGCTCGCATTGCATCAACTGCACCGCTGACGCTACCACGAATCTCCTCCAACCTGACACCAACGCTTTCCTTGAAGCCTTCCCACCATTCCTTCAACTCCTCCCACTTGTCCAAAATGGGGGTCACTACGTTGTCGTTCACGAAGGTCTTGATGGAGTCGAATGCCTTGATTGCCGTTTTACCGATGTTCTCAAACGCAGGCGCAATGTCTTGCACGATTCCCGAAAGAGAGGTCATCGTTGCAAGTAGCGTCATTGTGTCACTCCCAGTCTAAAAACGAATAATCGAGGCCTACGGTTTCACGGTCGCCGCCCTTGGCCTGTTGTCTCCTACGTTCGCTCTCCTTTGTCTTCTCTTCGGTCGCAACCATCGCCCAAACGAGGGACTGCTTGAAAAGCCGAGGAGGAAGGTCGTACACTTCCGCAAGGGACATACCGTAGTGCTGCGAGATGATGTAGGCCCACAATTCGATTTGCGTGCTCAAATCCTCGCTGCTCTCGTACTTTGTCTTCTTGAGGAACTGCTCGACCCTCACTCGCTCGGCGTCATAAACCCCCCTTGCATGCTCTCCGCAATCTCGTTTGGCTGCGGCAGCACACGCGCAACGGCGTCACCGATGTGCCCCTTCAGGGACAGGAGTTCCTTTGATGTCATTTCAGGATTGGTGCGTACAATCCAATGAGTAAATGCGTGCTCCCAGTACGCTTTGAGCGAAAGGGAAATGTCACCGTCTTTGATGAAGACCATTTTCTGAGCGGCGTCTTGAATGTCGAGGAACGAAATGTCGCGCACCCAAACCTCCATGACCTGCGTTGGGTCATCGGGGTCAACCGGTACGACGTGTTTCGTTTCATCATTGCTCTTCATCAGCAGGCTCTTGTTGGTCACCACTTGTGTCATTCACATCATCCTCATTGGTTGCAGCCGTCTCTTCGACGGGGGCATCCGACTCAACTTCAGGGGCCGCATCTTCTTCAGCGGGGCCTTCAGCCTCATCTTCTTGGATTTCAATGCCGTTGTCCGCTTGACGCAGACGCAGAATAATCTCGGCCTTCGTGCCGTACACCGGCAGACCGCGCTCCTTGCACAGTTCACGCAACTCCACAACGGTCATAGAATCGTAGGCAAGAGCGGAGGGGAATGGGGTGTCATCAGCAGGTGCCTCTTCGGTCACCTCTTCCACAGGCTGCTCCACCACTGCTTCCTCTTCGACCACCGGCTCCTCCGGTACGTCAAGCCGTGCCCGTAGCCATTCAACAATGTCAGCGTGACAGGTCGTGGGGCACTCTTCGGTGAACTCAATGCCATTCTGTTCACACACCCACTGAGCGTATTGCTCGACTCCCAGTCGGCGGCACATAGCAGTGGAGATAAGCATTTTCATCACCTCAGTACTTTAGGATGGAGTCCCTGCACAGAACACGCATGGACTTGGGCAAGACCTTCAACTGGCTCTTCACCACGCCCTTGTCTTCAGGGATTTGGACCGGAGCCTCAACGATGTAGTATTCGTCAATCAGAATGGTCAATCGCTGACTGTTCCCTGATGCCGTGTTGCCGAGCGGCTTCTCAAAGTCAATGACAATCTGACTGTTGGCGTCACCTTCACCATGCACACTGAACTCCGTGGCCGAGCGCATCTTGTTGAAGAACAACGGGTCGTCCACCATGACCTCAAGGGACAACTCATAGGTGGTCTTCCCTTCGACCATGACTGCCGTATTGCGGCTACCACCAAAGGGCACCGCTGCATCAGCCGTACCACTGTTTTGCGTGGAGCCGTTGATGGTGTGGAAGCCCTGCATTCCAGTCTGACCGCTAAGGCTGAAGTTCAACACCTTACCTGCTTGAACTCCTGCAATGTTGATGCTACCGTCATAGAACATGAACGGCTTCTGCGTACCCTTGCCGATACCGGACTGCAACCGTCCTTTGGAAGTGCTTGCCGTGTCGTCAAACAAGCGATGTGGATTGTAGCGGTCGGTGTGACCGGAGTTTTCCAGTCGTCCTGCATCAGTGTAGCACAAAGCAGCATTGAAGTTCACTGCAAGACGTAGGGCAGCGTCGTTGTCCGTGGAGAGGGTGAAGTCTGTCACCTTGCAACCACGGAACACGCGAGTCAACGTCTTGGCATCACTTGCCCCACCATCAACGGTAGTGTCTGCATCCTTGTCAAGACGGCGCTGCGACACCTCAAGGCTGAACGAAGGGGTGTGACTACGAGCAAACAACAGATGCGTCACGGGCTTGGTAATAGCCAACGTTGTGTCGTTGATGGTGGGTGCTTCACCTGCGTTGTAATCGTACAAGAACACCTTGTCACTGGCTCCAGTGGCATAAATCAAAGGTTCATCGAGGTAAATGGTTGCACTTCGGACGCCCACAATCCTACGCACTTGGTAGGGGGTTGCTTGGTCAAAGTCGCGGTCAGTAACGGCGTTGTTCCACGAATGAGTTGGTTCGTGGTCAAGAACAACAGGCACCGTACCGCTTGCAGGCTGAATACCGATGTACTTGCCGATTGCGAAGTCAGTAGTCGAAGCGACCACGATAGATGTTGCACCCACTTCCGCAGCACTGCTTAGCGTTGTTTTGTGTGTTCCCGCTGCAATGTCAGATGGGACTGAAATCTCATTTCCAAGGCAGTACTTGAGCCAACGACCGGTGTGCATGGCAACCTCAAACGAGCCACCTTCAGTCACGAACTTTCCGGGCACCTGCACCGCAACGTCGCGCCCAAGCCCCACCACGTGCAAACGCTTCAGGTCCACCTTTGTTTCAGGAAGTGTGAGAGCCGTCGTCACACCGAGGAATTGGTCCGTCAGCACACTTTCGCTTGGTGTATCTGTGTTGCCCGCTCGGTCCGAGTGATTGGCCGCATCAACTGGTGGTGTTTTGTACGGCAACATGTGGAGAAAATGACCGGATGAACTGCTGGAAAGAGGGGCGGGGGTGAATGTCAGGGTTTCAGCATCGTTGCCCGTAACCGTGAACACGCGCCCATCAGCAGCGTTGTCACCCTCCCCTGCGCCCGTCAACACGAATTGAGAGCCAACAAGCATGTCCTTGGGGTAAAGCAGGGCTACGTTACCGGATGCCGCGTGGGCAAAAAGGGGAATGGAAATATGCAACTCATCGTTGTCAGCAAGCGTTGTTTGAGTGCCTGCGGACATGGTAATTGAAGTTGCACCCACGGCGGTGACTACCCCAACAACAGTTCCGTCTGCTTTGAGCACGGTGTCCCCAACTACAAACCTCGTTGTGGCGTTTGTCCCGTCAACAGTCATTGCACCAGTGTGAGATGAACTGTACCCCCCACCATTGTTGATGAGAACACCCGATGCGCTTGCTGAGGTAAAGGTCAGCGAACCACTGCCGCCTGTGATTGCAAAGTTTGCATCGCCAACCCCGTCGCTGTCAGTGCCGTGCTTCAACGTGAAGCCTGTTTCAGTGGCGAAGGACACCTCCGCTAAGTCACCTTTGAACACTGTACCGGGCATCTTGTCACCTCATGGGATGGATTCTGCGAGGGTCACAACCTCGATTTGGAACGTCATACGGTGCATGAACTTGCTGCGGTCTGAAAGGTCCGTGCGTGTCTTGAACACCATGCGGTCGAAGTTGATACCGTCCCCCTTGCGTTTTGAGTGAACAAGCCGTCTAATCTCGTTCTCAAGTTTTTGCAGGTGCTTCCTGCCTTTAACCGTTCGGACATCAACGGTCATGTTGACTCGCGTTGTCACGAAGTCGTAAAACAGTTCAGGAGCCTCTTCGTTGTGCGCCGTTTCGTACAGGAGCACGAAGTCGTGGTTTTGCAAATCAAGACGCTTGCCCTTCTCAGGGTCCGTCGTCGTGATGTCAATGACGACAGGCCGGTAGTTCGACGTGTTGCCACGGTTCCAATCGTCTTGGAACAAGTCCACCATGATTTCCACGCTTTCCTTCCACGTGGCCACCATTACCGAATCCCCTCCGTGCGTTGCATTTCCTTCAGGTCACGGTAGTCGAGGGGGATGAAAAAGCCGTCCTTGTACTGCAACTGCTGCTCACGGATGGCTCCGTTGCTCAGAAGCATCTGCTCGTCCACCCGGTTGTTGATGGCCTCCTGAGTCATCTCGTCAGCAGGGTTACCGTTTTGGTCCACGATTTCACCATCAATGAACTCAAGGTCAGACGCTCCTGCTTCGATGCGTAGCAGCATCTCGCGCATGCTCCGTGGGTTGTTGGTGAAGTGCTCGCGCAACTCCTCTTGGTACCCCTTGTCTTTGCGGTACAGGTCCACCAAAAACTCAAGGTTACGCTCACCTTGACGGGTGAACTCCCTCACTCAAACACCACCAACTCAACGTAGCGCGGCAGCGTCCGGTCAATCTCGGCTTGGTACAGTTGAACCTTGCTTGCAAGGTCAATGTTCTGTGTGCCTTCAGGAATGAGCACGCTGCGGTCATCAGCCATCAGCAGTTCAATGGCAACCATCTTTGTGCAAACGTCTTCGATGGCCTTTTCGACGTACCGTTCACCGTACACGTAGGCCACCTTAATTGCGTTCCATTCAAAGAACGGATAGGAGTTGTTGAAATAAACGATGCCCTGCTCGGGGTCAAGCCACCAGTCACGCAAACGGCCAACGTCGCCGCTGCTGCTACCACCTTGCAAGTCAACCACAAGGCTTTGCTGAGTGATAGTACCGCTGACTGCCGTGTGGTCACCAACCACGTCAACGCAGCCGGTGAACGATGTACTCGTCTTTCCAGTGTAGCGGAAGACAATGGCCCCATTGATGGCCACACCTGCATCCACAAAGCCCGTTGTTGAGTTCACGGTGATAGTCCCCGAAGAAGCCGAGGACACGGTGGCTGAGTTTGTTTGGGTCTGCTCGATGGTGATGTCGCTTGAGTTGGTCACAATGCTGCACGATTCACCGCTTTTAACTGGGCGCATGCTCGTCACCTTGACCACGCCAGTGCCAAGGTCTGCATTGGCGGTTGCAAGGAACTCGTTGTGCAGTGCCACGTTGGACGTTGAGCCTTCAAGCGTGAACGCAGGACTGAACTCCACCGTGGCCTTGCTCACGCGGTCCTCCTTGTTGATAAGGTCGGCAAGGTTCTGCGCGACCGTGGTTGGGTCGAAGTCGTCACGCCACTGGTTCGAGGCGGTGCCCTGAGCCAATGTAGCAACGGTACCGTTGCCGGGTGAAATGAAGATGGACGAAGAGGCAAGGTTGCTTACGTCGTTGAACTTGATGCGGGCTTCAGCACCGCAAATCTCGCGGTAGTCGTCACCCTGCCACAACTCGATGCGGAGCATCTGTTGTACGTTGCGAAAGAGCAACGGAGCGGTACCCACGTAGTCGGTGTAGTAACGACGGCGATAGGGCTTGTAGGTGTCGAAGTTGATGTACTCAGCCGTGACGAGATAGGGACGCCATGCATTGTGCGTGATGTTGTCAATGCGGTCCTGCATGCGCTGAATCACGTGGTCCACCTTGTCCTTGGTTAGACCACTGATGCGACCGTTGGTGAACGAGGCTTGGTTCTGCACGTAGCCGTTGTCGGCTACTTCGTAGTCAGCAGCAGTCAGCGTAGCCCCGCTGAAGGTGATTTTGACGTGACCCGCCTTCCCACCAGTGCCCTTACCGATGGCGGTGATGGTCAAGTCTTCTTCGCCCAGTGGGTCCGCGTCACTGTACACACGGATTTTGTCGCCCACGGAAAAGCCGTGACTGCGGTACTCGTTGCCCGTGACGTACACGGCGTCGGTATCAGCAGCCGCGCTCATCAGCACGGCTTCCTTGGGGCCGATGTCAAGCAGGTCAGCGACCTTCTGAGCCGTAGTGTACACCGTCGCAGTAGGGTCGAGAGGCCGAGTTTCCGGCTCACCGGGACTGAAGACGACGGGCATTCAACAACTCACCTCACGACTTCATCAGGTCCCAAGCATCACCAAATGCTGCACGATGGGCGCGGAACTGTCGAGCGGCCTTGCCCAACATTTCGTCGCTACCACCCTCACCGGGGTCACGCATGGTGGGCACCGCAGTTTGACGCTGCGTCGCCAGTCCCATTGACATGAGTTGTTGAATCTGCTCAGGTGTCATGTTGGCAAGCATAGCACGCGCTTGAGCCATTGCATCCGGCTCAGGGGCAGCAGGACCGCCCGCATCTCTCAGGTTGCCTGCGTCGTCAAACGCACCCTGCATTTCGTCAGGAACACCGGGAACCTTGGCGCGAGCAGCCGCAGACATGTCAGGAGCCTTGGGCTTCTCGTCGGGTGCAGGTGCATCCTTGCTGCCTTCAGGCTCAGGGAAGCCGTACTTCTCCGCGTTCCTTGCCTGCTGCGCGTCACGCATTTGCTTGAACTTCTCAGAAAGCCCTGCCGTGCGGTCGGTCAAGTTTGACACACTCATCTTGCCGCTGCGCATGGCGCTCTCACGCTCAGCAGCACGCTGCTGCTTTGGCGTCATGAACGAAGCGTGGTCTTCACCGGGAGGTTGAATCGTACCCAACACCTGTTCCAGTGTCCTGCCCTTCAATTGCTCCTGCAACTCTTCATTGAGATTCATGGGGTCGTTCACAAACTCAAGGTCATGCATCTCAGGATTTGCAAGCATTTGAGCCATGACCATTTGTCGAATGGTGTTGAGTTGCGTTTGGTACGCAGGGTCCGCCGTATTGGTGTAACCCGCCTCACGCATCGCGGGGTACACGATTTGGTTGGCGACACGTTGGAATGGGTGGGGGCCAAGACCCGCGTGCTTGCCCCGCTCAAGTGGGTAGTACACCTTCTGACGGTGTGGTTGCATCTCATTGGCTTTCACAAGGACATGCTTCATCGTATCACAACCGGTTTGTTTCATCTCGGTGTCCGAGGTTGTACTCCATGGGCTTGTCACAGGCCCCACAGGTTGCCCGCCACATGAAGTGGAGGAAACCGCAGTGCTTGCAACGTGTACCTGAGCCAATGTTCAGCACGTCACCGATATTTGCGTTTCGGTTACGCTGGGCTGAAGTGATGCCCTCAAGAGGCTTTTCAGTGTTGGTTACCGTGGCGTTCTCAAGGTCGTACTTGATGCCCTGCTTGCCTGCGCGAACAAGGTCCTCAAGGTCGAGGCTTCGTGCGTCAAACCCCATTTCCCTCACCTCATGTGAAGGAAACGACGATGTAAATGTTCCCAAGCACGGTAATCGGTTCAGCACCGACAATTGCGTTTGAGCCGATGGCCGCAGCCACGTCGGTAGCGATGGCAGTGTTCAGGGCAGTGAGGTCACTGAAGTCCTTCGGAGAGAAGGGTCCAATCACCTTAGCGCCTTCGGCCAAGAGGAATCACCTCAAGCGCGGCGACCGATGGCCATGAACGTGCCACCAATGGTAGCCTGTGCCGCGCCGGGGGTGTTGACAGTAATCGTCGTTCCGTCCACGGTAGCAAACTCACCAAAGGTGAAGGGGGCACCGTCAGAAGCATCAGCCGCACCTGCGGTTTCAAGATTCTGAGGAGCCAAAGCACCGGTAGGGGTAACAACGGCCATGTCAATGCTCGTCAATTGACCGGCGAGTTCAATGCTCGTATCGGTTGCAGCGTAGGTACCAGTGACCACAAAACGGTCACCAAAAACGGTCGGTCGGGGGTCAATCGTAATCGCCATGTGTCATCACTCCGTGGGTGTTGGTTCTTCGGTAGGTGCCGGAGGATTTAGGTGTTCCTCCACAAGATTCAGTGCAGCGGCCTTCGTGACGTAGCCGGAGTACTCGACTCCCTGCCCGTCAAGCCACGCGATGATGTCCTTTCGGGTCCAACCCGCGTCGGGAATGCCGTCAGCACCCTCGTCTGTGGTCACGCCCTCGTCACCTTCAATGGTGAACTGGCTTTCAGGAAGGTTGTGACGCCACTTGTTAAGCCACTCTTGCGACACCTCAACCGTGTCCCCACGTCGAAACGAAGCAGGTCCATCGGGTCGGCGGCGCTCAAACGAGCGGCCCACGTAGGTCAGTTTTGGCACTCAACCACCTCAGTTGAGGAGGAGGAGGGTAATTGTACCTGCACCCGCGCCTTCGGCGTGAGCCTCAATCGCTCCCAACGAGCCACCAGTCTTGGCGGGCGGGGCACCGTCGGCACCCGTGTTGGTAAAGGCGATGGAGAGCGTCTTGTCAGCCACCTCAAAAGAACTGCCAACAACGCCGAGAATCTTGGAGCATCCGCCGGTGAAGACAAACACTTCCGCGTCCGTCGTCGCCAAGGTGAACTGAATGGTCACCAAGCGGAGGCTACCAACGGCGTTACCGTCAGTGTTTTGGGCGGTGAAACCGGTAAGGGTGCCGGGGTACGAGCCACCGGCGTTACCGCTCAGCCAACCCGTTTCCTCGACGGGAGTACCCGTACGAAGGTCAAGGTCAACAAGGATTTCCATTGCCGAAAACTCACTGTCTTCATATGCGATGATGAGTTGCTTCTCACTTTCTGTCTGCTTTGCCATGTCAAATCACTCCATGTTTTGTTGTTTCTCCGGCCTCACTTCAGGTCACGGATGGAAGCGTGACCACCAAAGAAAGTGGTCCACAGTTCACCCATGGTGCGGTACATACCTTCCTGCCCGAGACGGTTGATGGCGAAGGGGTCGCCAGTCTCAATGCCGGACTCGAAGTACTGAGTCGGGATGGCCGTGGAGAAGTACAGGTAGTCGGTGTCAAGGAAGTACATGCGGGACAAGGTGTCCTTTGCAACGTCCTTGGAGGGGATGATGGGGACACCGTTGTAGGTGGCCACAATGAACCCGGCTTCGATACCCGGAACACCCTTCACACCGTTGTAGGTGGGCGTCACGCGCTTCTCTTCCATGAATCGCTGCTGCGACTGGAGGAGTTGCTGAAGACGCATGAGGGTGTCGTACCCGGTCAGGATGACCTTGGGGTTGCCACCGCGCTCCCACGTCAGACGGAAGATTTCGTCAAGGTGGTCGAGGCTGAGAACACGGTCGGTACCACTGTTCTCACTGTGCTCAGCAAGGGACCAAGAGTTTGCACTTCGGTCAATACTGTAAATGTCGTTGGTGGAAGCGGTGTCGCCGGTCGTAACACGGTCGAGGGACTCAAAGTCGTTGCCCGCGACGGTGCCCTTGTCTTGGGTCAGCATGCGGTTGATGTGCTCAGCGTGGTGCTTGCCCATCTCTTCCTTGAGCACCGAGCGAATGTCGCCCAGTCCGTCGTCCTTGTCAGCAAGGAACATTGCGGTTTCCGACATATCGAAGGTGTGCGCAACGGTCTTGGGCTTCGCAGCAATGTGCTGGAAGGTCGGCTTGGTGGTGTCGGGGAGAGTTGCGTTCTCCGCGAGTCCGCCGCCAACGGTGAAGGAGGGGCGCTCAGTGATGACGCGCCATCCACTGCGCTCCCATGGGCGCTTGGGGAGGATGGAGAAGGCGTTGAACTCTTGGTTCAACTGGCTCCAAACCTTGCGACCGTAAATCGCTTGGTAAATGCCCGCCGTGGTGGAAAGCATCGGTGCGTCAGCCTTCAAAAGTTCGCTGCCTGAGTAGGAGTAGCCCATGGCGTTACCTGCGCCATAGAAGTACCGCTCCATGTCGGTGATTGTCCTGATGTAATCTCGTGCCATTTCATTCACTCCATTTGTTTTGTTTTGTTTCACTCACCGCGAAGGGCACGACCTGCAAGGTTGTGGACCTCATCCCATGACATGGAGCCGAGGTCGCCGGTGGAGGGCAACTCGACGGTGGAAGCAGACTTGGCAATCGGGGTGCCGACTGCGACACCCTCGCTACCGAGGTTGTCAATGCGCTCGCTCAAGGACTCGATGGACTTGAGAACTTCAGCGATTGGGGCGCGAGCGTCAAACTGGTTGCGCTCGGCCTCAGCCTTGGCGACCTCCATTTCGGAAGCGAAGCGGGAAGCGAACTTGGCTTCAAGGTCGCCACGGAAGGCCTGCTCAAGAGCAGCAGCCTTGTACACTTCGTACGCGGCCTCGATGTCAGCCTCGGAAGCATCGGTGACGTAGGAAGCCTTGGAGAGTTGGGAAGGACCCATGGCTCCGGCAGGCTCCTTACCACCTGCGGCGGTGAGGGCGGAGATAGCGCCCGTGGAGGGGCTACCCTTTTCCTGTCCGCGACCGCGAACCTGACCACCGAAGTATTCGGCACCGTCAACGGCGTCGGGGTTGTCGAAGCCGCCGAGTTGAGCCTTGGCCATTTGGTCGAAGTGGGCGCGAGCGTTGTCGGTGTCAACACCGGCGCTCTTCAGCGTGTCTTCCATCCACGACAGGTACTCGGCGGTAATCACGTCTGAGTATTCGTCGCCCTTTTCCATGGCGTACATCTTCTCTTCTTTCATGTCGTCGTCCTCCTTCTTGTCGTCCTTGGACTCTTTTTCGTCGGAGTCCTTCTTCCCTTCCATGTGTTCACGGAGTTGGGGTGGCATTTCGCCCTTTTCCATCGCGTCGAGGCGGGCTTCAAGTCGGTTCATAATGCTGCTCAGGTCGTCTTCTGCACTCATGGTAGCGTCCTCCTTCAAGATACTGAATTGTGCTTCAGGGTTAATCCCCTTCTCGCAAATCGTAATCTCGTGGAGTTCCATTTTGGAGATTTCTTGGTATTCTCCATGGTTATTGTCGGCCTTACGGACACGCTTGAATGCCTGTCCACCGATAGAAAACCCGCGCAGATTGCCCTTGCGGATTTCCGCAGCAACCTCACGGGCCTTTTCGATGTCGTTGCGCAACTTCACAACGACGAACATTCCGGTGTCGTCAACTTCAGACTTCCACATGCGACCATTGGAGTCCACATAGGAGTCAATGACTTCACCGACTTGAATGTTGGAATGAGCGAGTTGCACGTTGCGGTACTTTTCGCTCTTCATGAATCCGCCGAAAGCATCCTTGAGGGCACCACGGGTGATGAGGTCGCCCTGCTTGTCCACCAACTCAACGGAGGCGTAGCCCGCAACCACGAGGTCGCTGCCACTCTTGAGGAGTGACAGTCCCATCTCGGGGCGCTGAACTGCGAGCATTGCCTCCCAATTCACAGTCATGGTATATCAACCCCCATCATGAGGGAGAAATTACTGGTTGGTCGTTTTCGTAGTTCAAAACGATAGGCTGCTCGCCATCTATAGGCATAACAACATGGTCCGTGCGCTTCTTTTCCTTGACCGGGCGACCCTCACCTTTAGGGTCATAATCCGGCAAATTGCGCTCTTCAGTAACCTTGGTTGGACCTTGAGGTGATTCAACAGGGGTGGCCACGTCAATACCCAGTCCCTTTGGACCAGTCCACGTCATGCGCTCCTTGGCCAAGCGGTCAATGGTGCGAGTAATCAGGTCAAGCGCCTTCTTCTTGCTTTCAGGCTTGAGGATGCGCTCGTCTTCTTCATCCAACAGACCTGCTGATTCCTTCTGCTGCTCTTTGATGTTGGGAGGCTTGTCCTCCGCTTTGACAAGCACCTCCTCCAATAGAAGGGGGACAAAGGGGGTCCAGTACGCACTGATGGATTCAGCAATCTGCACAGGGTAGTCCGACTTGTGCATGTCACCAAGTTCTGACTTGGGTTCATACAAGTGCCATGCGTCATTGAATGCCTCAACCTTGTAGGTCACTGTACCGATGCCGTCGAACTTCAGCATTACGTTGGAGTCGGTTACGTCAATGTCAAACGGCACAAAGGTTGGCGGATAGGATTTGGTAAGCAGGTCCAACGACTCGGCACTTGCTGCTCCTTCTCCTTCACCTTCTCCCTCAATCTCCCGCACATGAACGGTGTACACGTTGCGCCCACCACGGTTCTTCTTCGTAACCCCTGAGATGGAAACACGAACGATGTCCCCCACCTTGAATGGCTTCTGTTGGTTACGAGCCGTACCCACGTCCATGTAGTCGTTCCCATCATGTTCAACCGCACGGTTACCGAGGACTGAGCCATCAAGAATGGGGCCTGCACCCAGTTGGTAGGTGTATGGGCCAGTGCCTCGACGGTCGAGGATGATGAAATTGAAGTCACGACTGGGACGCAGAACAATCCACTTTGGATGCCGTGCTTCACCACGCATGTAGGTGGACTTCGTGTCGCGCAACAGAATGGTTTCGTGTTCATCCTGAAGTCGCTTAACTGATTCAGCAAGACCTTCCTCGTCCGTCATCTTAGTGTCGTGTGGTCCGGGGACAATGACGCAATCGTGACTGTCAAACTGACTGCGCAGAACTTTGATGCGCTCAAACATCTGCATGTCAGAAATGTCATTGTTGTCGTAGTTCACGATGTCAATGACGTTCATCTCTTCATCGCCCAAGATGGCGTCAATAGCGTAGTCACGCTCATTCAACTTCTCCAAGGCTTCTCGGAACTTCTTCTTCACACCAACTTTGCGGTTGTTTTCATCGAGTACGGTGATGGACTTACCGTTCTTCACCACCATGACACGCTTCCCATCGTACCACTTTGAAACCGCCCACGACCCGCTAAAGCCGCGAAGGTGCTCAAGGTCACTCAGTTCAAAGATGCGATGCATGGGGCGAATTGGGAGGACCCATTCGGCATCGTCTTCCTTGGTGAACAATACTTCAGGGTCAAGCAACCCGTTGATGAGGGCCGATGCCTCAGACAGTGCAAGCGTTTCGTAGTTGTCGCTAACAGGTGCCATGCCCTGTTCGTCAAGTCGGGTCCATGGTGCAGTCGTGTCGAGTGGTGGGTTCAGGTTTGGCTGAACTTGACTGTACCAGTCGTTACCAAACACCTGCTTGATGTGGTCTTGAGGTACAGGAGTAGCAAGCAGTGGTGACGGGTTTGGTCCTGCGAAGATACGTCCATCCGACTCAAAGTCAAAACCAATTGTTGGCTCATGCACTTCGTTTTGGAAATGTACGTTGTGACCCGTGTTGTATGTAGCATAGATGGCATGATGGTTTGGTCCTGCTCCCACAGGCATACCGTCGTGCCAACCGCGAATGGTCTGAATGTCGTCTGTGCCTCCACTGGTCGGAACGGCCATCGGGTCGTGTAGGATGAAAGCGTCAGCGTTGTTACGTGCGTTTGCGTTCATCCATCCATACGTGTTCTTGGAGCCATGGTTTGCCCTACCGTGTGCATCGGAATGAATCATGCGCAGGCCAAACTCGTCAAGGGTTTCACCGAACATAGAGGGGTCCATCGCTCGCGCAAGCGTTGCAGGTAGGCGATGAATGGGATGACCTTTCCATGTGCTTCTGTTATTTGCACCTTGGTACTTCTGTTGCTGAAGCATTGGGATGGCTTGAGAGTACCCATGTGTGTGAATAGCATGGTTCAGTTCATCGTGCCCTTCCAAGTCAGCAATGTCCTGACCCATGAACTCTTCACCCCGATGGTGCATGTGAGTAGCGTCATGCATGTTCTTGCCGAGTTTCACACTGTCAAGGCCACCACTGGTGAGGATTTGTCCAATGGTTGACACATTCATTGGGTAACCGGCTTTGTTGACTGCATCAATGACTTGCTGAGCGTGTTCTTTCAAACCCGGTGAGATGTCCATACCAAGGATTTCCAACAACGCTTCGGGGGATTCAGTGCCCTGAACCTCGTAGCCGTTCTGCCCAACGTGGCTTGCGATGTCTTCGTAAGTTACGTTTTCAGCAGCGGCACGACTGACAACATCGGTCTTCAGACCGTATGCCTTGCGTGTCAAACCGTGAACTGAATGAGGGAACGAGGAAATGTACCGCTCAGCGTCGTGGAAGATTTGCAGCATGTTGGCCCACGCCTTCTCCGGCTCGTTGGGGTCAAACGCAGTCGGGTCTTCGGATTCCGCGATGCTGCGCATGTAGTTGGCAACACCTGCAACCAAGTTTCGTGACTGCCGCATTTCCTCCATGTGGTGGTCTTCGTTGGTCTTCCACCAGTCACTCTTGACTTCACCAAGTGCGCCTTTCTGCGCTTCCATCTGCAACTCGTTCAACCGTTGCTTGACTTCGTTGAGGCGAGGGCGCACCTCCTCAGAAGTGGCCTTTCCTTGCTCAAAGTCTTCCATGAGGCGCGTCATTTCCTCACTGAGCGATTGTTCTTCTTCCATAGCAGGAAGGGCTGCACCGATGGCAAGCATCTGAGCAATGCCGCGCCGAGGCGCGTCAATCATCAAACCTGAACCACTCTTGCCCTTCTTTCCTGATTCCATCATTTCCCGACGGGCGTGCTCGGAAAACACAGGAATGTGGGCCTTCGCTTCGTCAAAGCGTCGCTCAACCTCATCGAGTGGGTACTCCTTACCTTCCTTTTGGTTGATGTGCTCCAAGAATTGTTCAGCGTGTTCAAGGTCACCACTGTTGAGGAAAGACTGGATTTCAGCAGGATTCGTTGAGTTGAGAATCTGCGCGATGTTGGAAATGGTCGTTACCGCAGGTCGCTCATTCTTTGAGTCAAGCATCTTGTACTTCGTGCGGTCAAGGGTTGGTAGTTTTGCCCCGCCCCATCCCATGAGTGAAACGAACTCATCCAACGATTCACCTGCCGGGAATGCAGATTGCCCGCTGATGACATCGTGATACGAAGACACGCTTTTGTTCGGTGGGTCGCGCGTGTGGTTCAGCAACCCGAGGTACACCGCTTGACGGAGGCCGTCTGTGACACGATGGTGCCCACTACCCATAGCAGCGTAATTCATTCCTGCTCCACGATGCATGAACTGGTTATGCGACAACTCGCTTGACATGCGCTGCCGCTTTGTGCCTACGGATTCAAACGTCTTGTCAGGGTTCAGCCCCTTCATTGCTGCGCGGCGCATTTCGTATTCATACAACGGTGAAAGTGAATGCTTGAACAGGGTGTGATTGTTCTTGTGTGTAGCACCCTCAGCGTTTGGTCTTTTGACCGTGGACACACCTGCGGGTGACAAGATGTTACGCAGCGGCAACATCTTTGGAAGGTACGTGAACTTGCCCGCAGTAGTGTCATAGATGCCTTCCGTTTGAGTCATTGGTGGCATGAAGTGGTGAGCAAGGAAGCCATTACCCATACGCTCAGTTGAATCCTGACCACCAAGTGCTTCACCACGGAACATGAAAGAGTTGCCATCATCGTCAGAAATGACGGAGTGAATGATGTCGTTGTACGTGCCAAGACTCATGTTTTGCCCACCGACACCACGGAAGGGTTGGTCCCAAAACGCACCGGGACCGTAGGTGAACCCATCACCTTCTGCCCACATTGGCGGTCGCTCTTCTTCAGGATGAGGACCGTGGGCGGCACGAAGGAACGACAGGTCGTTGCGAATCTGCTTCTGCATGCGCTCAAGGGATTCCAACTGACTGCCGTTTTCAATCAACTTCTCGACCGTGGCCGCGTTGATTTGAGGCTCATTCGGATTTTGCACACCGTACATTGGGTGATTGGCCATCACCGTCCGTGTTCGCGGGTCATACCCTGCAAGGAAATACAATTCATCTGAAGTAAAACGAATACGGGTAGGGTCATGCTGCTTACCCTTCCTGAAATGAGCCTTGGATGCCTCTTTGATGTCATCCAACGAAAGGTCGGAGTCAAGCACTTCGTCCAAGTTCTTGAACTTGGGAAGGAAGTCCAGTTTGCTCTCTTTTCCATGTGCGTCCTGAATCATCTCAAGAACACGTTCATGGAATGACTTCTTGACAACGTTTCCGTCTTCATCAAACGTATCGAAGTCGTCCATGTAGTTCCACACAGATTGCCCAAGCCCGTGTTGCAAAAATCGTCCTTCGTCACCCTGCTTGTAGTCCCTGTCGTTGTCTTCCAGTTGCAAGTGAGCGTTTCGTCCCTTGCTACGAAAACCACGGGTAGCCCAATCCATCTCCGGGGTCATACGGCTAAGCATGTTCCACCCAAGACGTGACGTGGAAAACAACGTGCCGTCAGGCAGTTTGATGTGATGGTGGTTTTTGCTGCCCTGAATGCCGTTGTTGAGAGCATCCCTAACGGTAGCGCGTTCACGGGGTGAAAGCCACTCAAGCCCCATGTGGTAGCCTTTGTGACCCAGTGCAGTTGGTTGACCGTCAATTTCATCTTGCTCAACCCAAGAGCGTGCTCGGTCATCGAAGTGTTCGTTGCGCAGTGCTTCTTCTGTACTGGTGTAACCAAGTTCGCCCAACAGTTCTTGGTTTGCGTTCCAGTAGTCTTCCCGCTCAGGGTTACCACTTTTCCACCGCTTAAAATCGCGGTCGTACAAATCCACGGCGTGGTGGGTGTCAGGTGAACCGCGTCGCGGGTCACCAAGGATTTTCAGACGGCGGCTTGGCTCCTTCTTGTCGGGAATGAAGTCATGTAACACGGGACTCTTGGTGTCTTCCAAGTGTCGAATGAACTCCTGTTCCATCTCCTTTTCCTTCTGCGCGTGACCACCAAGATAGAAGTCACGCAGCAGGCCAACAAAGGCAGGCATACCCGTACGCGCAGACTTGCGCAGCAGTGGATGGTTGATTTCACTGAAGGGAAAGTTTTGCTCACGGTAAGGTGAGTTGAATGACGGAGGAGCGTACGTTGGCCAAGCGGCGTGACCAAACTCACCCGCTGACATCAAACCGTCAATCCAAGCGTGGTTGCTCAGCGGGGTGGATTCGTCAAAGGCAAGAAGAGGCAACTTACCGGGCATGATGTGTTGGTCCCAACTTGATTCAAGACTGACTTTTTCCTCTTCCTCCAACTTGAGAATCTGCTCGGAGGCTTCCTTGAGCAAACCGTACATCGAGTCTTGCGTGGGTGAATACTCAAGCGATTCCCACGCAATGACGTACTCCGCAGCGGAGTCACGCAGTTCTAAACCGTCGTTCAACGACTTCAGCAGGTTGACCGTTGCAATGTCAAACTGCTTGTAGGACAGGGGTACACCCCCTCACATCAATTGCTCGAACTGAGGGCAGGCGAAAATATCCATTCCGGGGTGCAGACCGCATCCTGTACTGGGGGTACCCCCACAGGCTTTGCAAATAACAGGCATGCCTGCTGCCGCAGCAGCACGTGCATCACGGCTCTTCTTGAGAGGAGCAGACTCACCTTCAGCATCTTCGCGGTCAACACCGGTTCCCTCATGAGGATTCATGCGGCCTGAAAGTCCTTCCATGTCCACTTTCTTGTCGGCCTTCTTGCGCTTAGGCTTGGCGTCCTCGGTTTCAATGGGACGGTCACGGGTGGAGTAGTAAGCGGTACGGGTCTGTCCACCCGTTTCAGTCATGAAGTGGGGGTTGACGTTGGTAATCTTCTCAGCCATCTGCTCGCCTTCAGCCTTGGCCATGGTACCGCAGCCTGCCTTGAGGCAACCGCCCTTTTCCATCTTAGCGCCACACTCAGGACAATCCTTGGCTTTCTCGACTTTACCGTGGGCCTTGTCACATTCTGCTTTTTGCTTTTCAGTACATTCAGAATACTTCTTGCCGAAACGCTTCATGCAGTACTTGTCTTTGTCGGCCATGCTCGCCTTCTGCATCTTGGTCGGGCCACCGCAACCCATCTTCATGCAGTTACCCATCTTGTCCAACTTTCCGTCGTCACACTTAGGACAATCACGGGCCTTCTCAAGCGTGTCAAGTCGAACGGCCATTTCGCGGGCCTTGGTCAGTGCTTCAGATTCAACGGGTCGTGGCTTCATTCAGGTGCCCCCTTTGCTTGTTGTGCCATTTCGTGAATGTCTTCCCACGACATGTTGTGAAACTCTTCGTTTGATTGAGGAATAGAAGTAGCAGGGCCTCCCTTGAGGATGGAGTTGTTTTCCATGTCCATACGAAGGGGGTCGGGCATGAGGTCGTCCGCATACGGAGTGGTCACAGGGACGAAGCCCGCCTTGCGGAACAGTCCTTTGGGGGAGGAAATAAGGCTACGAAGGCGCTCATTTTCTGCTTTGAGCAAGGCAAGGTCAGAATCCATGCCTTCCATCTTGGTGATGAGGACACTCATCAGGCGTTCAACCGATGATTCCTCAGTCATTCAAATCAGCCCCATCGTCCAAGGGTTCCTTGGGCGCGAGTCATGCGCCCCTTGTAGCCGTTGGAAATGACACCGGGAATGCGTGGTCCTTCCATAGGAACCGTTTCCACCTCTTGCACAAACTTGCGCACAGGAACACCACCGGCGAAGATGTCGTTGGGACCGCGAGCGTTGGGAAGAGCGTCTTGCGCCTTCGCAATCTCAAGGTTGAGGTCTTCAAGCAAGTAGTCGCTCAACTTGCTGACTTCAGACAGGTGCTCCTTTGCAAGACTTCCATCGCCACTTTCAAGGGCAGTCTGAAAAGCGTTTTGCGCTTGTTGCATTTTACGGGCCATGGGGTGCATCTTGAGCAGGTCCAAATCAATCCCTCGTTTCTCGCAGGTGGGTGGTGGATAAAAAGATTCAGGCCCCACGGGGTCGTCGGGCATTCAGAAGTGCGTTGCTAACGTTCTGTGCCAAGTTAGGTTCAGGACCACGTTGTTGAACGCTGCTAACCGGGGCACCGCTGCCCACTGTAGCACGTCGCTCAGGAGCAGCCGGACCTCGATTACGAATGCCCATGCCTTGACCACCGGGTTGTGGTGGAGGCATTGGCATACCGGGCGGCATACCACGGGCCATCGGCATACCACCTTGCATTTGAGGTGGCATTGGCATCCCTCCACCCGGCGGCATACCCGGAGGTGGCATCGGCATACCCGGTGGGGCACCACCCGGCGGCATACCGGGTTGTTGCGGTTGTGGCTTGCGGTACACGAAGCGAATGTCGCGGTTTGATGGGTCCTCAAGCAGTTCCGGTTGGAAGCCCAGTTGAGCCATGCGCTGAGCCACGTTGAGTTCCTGCTCGTCGCGGCGCAGGCGAGTAATTTCGTCTTCTTCCTCGTTGGGGTACAACGTAAGTTTCCAATCGTTGACACTCATTTGCTTGAGCAAGCGCGGGAACAGAACATCGGTGTACACCTTTTGGCCAAACTCAACGGCACGGTTGGTGACAAGAATCTGCATGCCTTCGTTGTTAAGGCCACCGGACTTACCGTTGTCCACCATGAAGATGCTCGACACACCATAGAATGCAGCAATGCGGTTACGGATTTCCTCACGGACAGGAATGTACTGCATCTCCTCAAGTGTGTCCATGAACTTTATCCAGTTCACACCACCGCGACCCGTTTGACTTTCAATTCCAACACGTGGAATGTAGTGTGGGTCGCGCTCCATCTTTTCATCAACAGACTTCCAAAACGACTTCATGGACTCAAGATTGTCCGTGGTGACAGAAATGATGCCCTTGGGCATTCGGCGCTTTTGGTACGCGGTGTACATGTAATTGTCCATGGCCGTAAGCGTCATGGCCTGACGCCACATGGTGTTGACCGGACTTCGACCGTACAACTTTGATGGCGTGTACTTGCTCACGTGCAGAACTTCACCCTCAATGAAGTACTGCGTCTTACCGCTTCCTGCCATGTTGACGTAATGCACGTCCTCAAGTTCTCGACCGCACACGTCACACGTCTTGTCATCAGCGTGCGTCTTGACTTCGTTGCGATGGATGCGGCAGACCTTGAAACGACCACCACGTACACCGCGCTTGTCAGCGACAATGCGCATGAAAATGGGGTCACCGCGAACCATTTCCTTAATTCTATAGAATGCAATGTCCTTGGACTCAGGGTCAATGAAGTACTCCTTGACCAAGATGAGGAAAGCGTCGTCCACAATGTTGAGGTCGTTTTCAATTTCATGTAGCAGGTGAACAAAAGATTGCTCCATTGAGTTTTCCTGATTCAACAACCACTTGGGGTAGGTCAACTCATCAGGGTCAGGTTTGCGTACTGAGCCACCGCACGTGGTACACTCAGTCATTTCCTGTTGGAACTCTTCGTCACACACCGTACACTTCGATGTGAACTTCTTTTCCCAGTAGTAACCACGACGGAACATTTCCTGTCGCAACTTGGAAAGAACCGTGCGCAGAATCAGGGATTCGTTGCTGACCGCGTACAGGGCAGGGATGGTGATACCCTGCGCCATGACCGGCTCCTGAATGCCGCTCGACCACAACGGCATAGTTGGAGTGGGCGATTCGCGGGAGCGAAACGGGCGACGGAGGCCCGACAAGAAGCGAGAAATACGTCCTTCTTCAGCCATCACACACCCTCCGCGTACACACCAATTGTGTCGGCATCAATGCCCCACTTGTCAAGCAGACCGTCGGCCTTTGCTTTATGGTCTTTCCAATTGGAGAAAGTCACAAGCCGGTACAACTCCTGCTTGCGCATTGAATCGGTTTCATCCACATATGTCAGCATAGCACGTGCCTGTGTGGTCTTCAACATCATGTGAGGAAGGGTGGCCTTGAGCACACGGCGAATGTCGTCTTTGCGAGAAAAGATGAGACGGTGTACGCTTTTCTTTGTGTTCTTCGACACCTTTTGGTCCGTCACAAGACGACCACACCCCATGGCCTTGTGCAAGTCCTCACACAGTTGCTTGCCTGAATCACCACTGGCCACAAACGTCACCCGTGGGTCACCACGTTCGCTGATGAAGATGCTACCGTCAGAATCCAACGAGCCTGCCATGTATGCCCAAATGTCCTTGATGATGAATCCTTCACGCCCCAACTTCACGTAGTCACCACGTGACGTGCTCTTGAAGATGTTCAACTCCTCTCCGTACATTTTGAGCAGTGAACTCATCCGCTTAGGCGTGAGATTGCGATTGAGAGTACCAACCCCACGACGGATAATCTCACGGCTACTGAGATGGCCATTTTCCTCCAATTGCTCAGACGCAAAGTACAGTGCAGTCTGCTCTTCCTTAGCCAAGGAATCAACTTGGTGTAGTACGTTTCGCCACATTTTGCGAGCATCCTTCTGCATTTGCGTAGCATCCACCCACGATTGTTGGTCGTCAATCGTCCAATCCACCTTACCGTTGAGCATTTGCAGGACGGTGTTGGCCTTCAAGAATTGGTGACATGCCTTCTGCAACGACACTGAGCGGGACTCTCCGAACTTGCGCAGCGCCTTGAGGCTGCGGTCAGTCAGTCCCATTTGTTTGATGACGCTTTCCATGCCGTCCGACCATGACAAGTTGCCAATGGTTGCCTCCACCTCAAGTGACTTGAGTTGTCGAACAAGACCAATGGTTTCGTCGTACTCGTCACGGTTGGCTTTGTCGTGACGGCGCATTTTGCGGCACTCACGAATAATGGTATCAGCATCCTTGCCCCAGTAGGTTTCAAGCCACCCATCACCGTTCTTTGGGAACTCACGCTTCTTCAGTTCTTTGTTGATGTACACCGAAGATGTCTGCTGAAGCGGTAGGTCACGTGGATTGAATGCGGGGTGCTGAGCGAGGTTGTTCACGACCATTTTGGTCAGCGCGTCTTCGCAGACAACAGGGAGGTCATAGGCATCCCCGACCAACGCGCTCCCCCACATAATGACCACTCACTTGACCATTGGTTAAAAGCCCCACTCTCCAAATGGGTATTTCATGGCGTCAACCACCCTCCAAACCGGTTGCCCTGATTCTTGTCTTTGCCTCCACCGAGCCAATCACCGAAACCGGGCATGTAGTCGTCAAGCATCACAATGCTGCCACGGAACTCCTTGGTGCCCCAATTGGCCAACGCAAGAGCCATGGCCAAGTCATCGTGGGTGCCCACGCTTTCCAACTTCCCATTTTTCTGCATACCAAAGCGGTTGAGTTCTTGCTCCAACTTGTGCGTGAACGTACGGCTGCGCTCGTCACCGTAGGGCGTACGAATGTGACCTTGCTCAAAGGCCATGAGGAGAGACATGAACATGGATTCCTTGCGTTGCCTTGTGGTCATGAAGGTCTTGATGGGAATGTCGTCACGCATGTCTTGCAGTTCAGCAGCGAACATACGTTGGAAGTTGTTGCCTTCAAGTTCAATCAGGTCCGGTTGGAAACGGTTGTTGAGCAGCAAAATGTGCTTTTTCTGCGCTGCACTACCCAGTCCCTTTTCGTGAACAATACCGACAATTTGCTTTTGGTTGTCACCGGGCAGCACCCGCATCACCAGCATAGCCGTGAAGTCAGCGTTCTTGTCAGACGCAATAGCCGTGTCCCACCCAATGAAGTGTTGACCAAAGACACCCATTGGTTCGCCTTCTTCGTCGTGCTCCATTTCAGCGCGGTCAAGCAAAACAAGGTTCTTGTCCCGAGCCTTCTCCAAAATGTCATTGGGAAACATACTGGCAACGTCGTGAATCGGCTCACACAAGTACTCACGCGAAAACTGAATGGCGGGCATGGACAAACGCCGTTGGTCCAGTGACTCCAAATCCCATCGCTCAGGCCACAGGGCTTTGCCCTCGTTGTCAATTGCAGGGTAGGTTTCAACGGTGAACGCCTCACGCTCCTCCAGTTCAGCGTACAGGTCGTTGTAACTGAACGGTGTACCGACAATCATCATGCGGCCCGTGTGGTGGAGCACAGGAAGCAGAACACCATAGAACCAGTCAGCCGCACGCTGCAACTCCGTACCGGTTGTGCCCCACAGAATGTCGTCGCACACCACAACGTTTGGGTGGAAACCACGGGTACCACCGCCCACGGACTTTGCCATCATACGGCTCCCGTTAGTGAACTCAAAGTACGTCTTGCGCCATGGTCGGCCTTCAGGGGTAAGGTGACGCAAACATGGTGTGGATTCGATGTTGTTGCGGATAAACCGCATGTGCTCAAGCGTCTGCTCAAGCGAGTGCGAGAAAATCATGACGTGAGTGTTGGGCTGAAAAGCCGCAATCCACAGGGCATAGGACATGAAAAAGACAGACTTGCCGTGGTCACGGCTTGCTTTCACACAGTAGTATCTGTTACTGGCAAGTCCGTTGTCCCACGATTCGTGGTGACCTGAGTAATCGAAGCCAAGGATTTCAGTGAAGAAGTACTTGAACGACTTGGCAGACATCTGCCGGTCCATCTCATGGATGAACTCTTCCATGTCGGACATCAGCCCATCCTCTTCAGCAAGTAGTTCAAGGCGTGAGTAAATGGGTCAGCGGAGTTTGTAACTGGCATGTACGTATTACCCGGTTGGCCCGGTGGCATGAATTGATTACCCACTCCTTGCTGCTGCGGTTGCTGCCCCTGTTGAGGTTGCTGAGGAGCGGTCGGAGCGGTCACTGGTGGTTGTACCGCAACTGGTTGTGTGGGAGCAGTTACCGGGGCAGGGGCGAATTGTTGCGTTGGTTGTTGCTGAGCCATAGCACCCAAGGTTGCTTGAGGAAAGATGTTTTGCTGAGGGTTGTACTGAGCACCACCTGCACGTTGATTCGTGCTGAAAAAAGCCGGTGCTCCCTCAGGGAGGAGGTTGTTTGATGGTTGATACGAAGGGGTAACGCTTTGTGGAAGTGGGATGCTTGCAGGAGACTGGGGTTGTTGAGGTCTTGGACCCAAATCCTCTATGTTGTTGGTGAGGCTAAACGGCACGTTTGCCCTGTACATCGCAGGTGCGCTCAAATAGGCTTCAGCACCACGTCCTGATTGTGCTTGTTCCGCTGCTTGTTGTGCGGTAGCCACCGCAGAAAAACCACGACCTGCAAGGTCACCCATAGCAGCAAGACGAGTGCCAAGTTTTCGATTTCGTCCAAAAGCAGCACCGGCCAAATCACGAAGACCATGTTTTCCTGCCCCAACTGTGAATTGAACGTCACGCGAACCGGGAACCAAACCCACTGCGCTTTCGTTCTTGAGGACGAGGACTGGCTTCATTGCTTCACCTCAGACTCATTTTGATGACCTTGACGACTTCAGGGGTTGTGGAGTAGGACTTTGCGATGTTGTGCCAATCACCCATGGTGTGGTTGATGGTCGTTACTTCTTCTGAGGTGAGTCCTACATAAGAAGCCAACTGACGCGCAGAAGACAACGATGACGACATGTGCTTGGTGACGTTTGCATCGAGTTCAGCCTCGCGGTACTGCATTCGCTCAAGTGCCTTCATCACTTGGTCCATGACGGGTAGGTGAGAATCTTCGCTGCGCAGGAATTGAGTCAGCATGGTTTGTTGCGGGTCAGCAAGTGCAGCACGGCTGCGCAACTCTTGCTCGGTAAATTGGGTTGGGTCTTCGGGCATCACTTGTCTTCCACTCCCTGCGGCCTGTAGCATCTGTCTGTACGCTTCCGGTGTCATTGTTGCAATGTTTCGTCGGTTTGCTTGGAACGTTGGGTCCATGGGTTGCATCATTGTTGGTCGGACGGTGGGTTCCAAAGGTGCCCCTGCGCCCAGTCTGGGAGGCGGAGGTGAAGAACCTCTCCCCTCGATGGTGGAACTACTTCCATCAAGGGGTTGTGTCGCGGACGCAGGGACTCGTTCAATTGGCTCGATGTGGCCGGGTGCATGGTTGGCGAAGTGACCAACGGTTGGATAGTGGTAGTTTTGCATGTGCTCTTCAAGAGCAATGGTCGGCTCTATTTGGTTGCCGTAGTAATTCACAAGGTCAGCGCCAACCATGCGCTCGGTAGGAATCTCACCAAGACCCCGACGTGTCTGATGGCCACGACCTTCTGCTTGGTGGTCAGCCAGTGCTTCGATGATACGACGGTTGGTTTCAGATGCGGCTTGGTCTTCAGGGGACGGTGAGCCGAACGTCATTTCACTGAGAGCGGAGCGTCCTTCTTCTTCACCGTGGCCAAACACGCGAGCAAGGCCCATGACACGCGCAGCCTTGTCGTGCATCCCTGAGCCTTTACCTGATGCCCCACCGGTGAAGTATTGCCGGTGGTCGTCGTACGAAAGCCCATCAGCAACATCTTCGATGCGCTCCATGACTTGGTTGTACAGACGCATGAAGTTACCACCACCCTGATTGGCGCGACCAAACAGGAACATCATGGCAGGAATGCTTGACACTTCTTTGATGACACCATCAATCAACGACGGGTCTTGCAACGCTTCACGCAGGGGACGCTGCATGCGTCCTCCCGGTCCGTCGAATGTAACCGGAATGTTTGGAATGGAGTCAATTTTACCCTCACGTACCAATTGCATGATGTGCTCCTTGGCCGTACGCATCATGGCAACGGGCATTTTGTTTTGCTTCATTGGTCTGAAAAACACGTCAGGCAGATGATGCAATGCTTCCCACGTGAACACGGGTGATTGTTGCGAGTGAGCAAAGTCATCTGAAAACGGTGCCTTGGAATCCTCAAGCATAGCCCCACCGGGGTCGTCCATAATCGAATGAATGTACTTGGGTGGAGCAGTGTAGTTGGCGTACACATACGGTTTGTTTTCCTGTAGGAACTTGGCGTTGCCTTCCAAAGAGCGAACGTTGTCCTCACCAATCAGTTCTTCCAACAAGTGGCGCAGTTCAACGTTGAACGGCAAGTAGTAGGATTCAACAAACTCACCGTTAGGGTTGGTTGCCGCACCACGGTTGGTTGCAAGGGTCACCTTTGTGCCGTCATGAGCACGTGAGGGGCGGTTGGTTTCCTCACGGCTTGCCATGGTGTCAGTAGGCAGTGGGGCTGAGCGCAACTTGCGCCATTCCTCACTGTCGAACGAACTTAACTTGTGTGCCTCGTCTTTGTGTTTGTCGTTGTACAGGTCAATGGCGCGGTTCATCAGTTCAACCACGTCACCTGACTGCACATTGAAGCGCATTTTTTGCAGTCCCTTTAGCAAGCGATACGCTGCTGCGTCAATGCCGTGTTGGAAAAACGCACGACCGTCATCACGGGTATGGTAGTAGTGAATGCCCCCATCGTCCTTTTCCCATTGCCCTTCGTACACGTTGCCGTGTCCGTCGTGAGCAAAAGCAGGAGCGTCAAGTTCTCCTTGAGGTCGGAATGCTTGGGGTGGCGGGTTACGCAAAACCACTCGACCACGAGGACCTGAGTGGACAAGCCCCCATGCCTTGAGAAGCATGGGGACGTTTGCGTAAATCATCCCATGTGCCCCCGCTGCGAAACAATGTACCCGGCGGGGTCAACGCCAAACCGCTTGGCGTCCGTTTCATTGTTCTCGGTTGGCCCCTCAGGGTCCTCTTCGTCCTTTGCGCGGACACCGGCAGGGTGAGCAGGAACGTGACCGTTTTCCATGGCACTGCGCGTACCAGTCATGCTCTTTTGCAACTTTGCAGCCTTTTCCTGCGCCGCAATCAAGCGACGAATCAGGTTGAGCATGTGGACCCGACGTGCGTGTGGACCTTTGAGCAGTTCACTTTCAGCACGCTCGTCGCTCATCATGATGGAAGATGGAGGAGCAGGCATGGAAGGAACCATCGAGGACTGCGGTGAAGGCATCATGGGTGGCATGGGTGGGCGCGGCATACGCGGCATACGCGGCATGCGAGGGCGACGAACACGCATTGGGCGTAGTGCAGGTTGCCTCATTTGTCCTGCTTGTCCGGCAAGGAGTCCACCGAGTCGGCCTGCTCCTGTTGGTCCGGCATACGAGGAACGCTCACTGTATCGTGCGTGCGGTGAGAAGGTGGTGCGTACATTGCCGAGAATCTTGCGAGCCTCAGACTGACCCATGTACGCTCGGTACTTTTGAGGGTCTTTGGACATGGGTTGTTTGGTTGCGATGCCACGGTGACTCATCTCCACAGACAGGTGAGGTTTCATCAGTCCCGTTTTCTTTCCGCCCTTGATACCACGCATACGGGCGCGAAAACGACGCATGGTGGCTCCTGCGGGGTTCATGCCGCCCGGTGGGCGCTTGAATTGACCTGTGGAGGGGCGGAACTCACGACGTTTTTCACGACGGCGACGTGCCTCAATGCTGCTGCGCGTTTCACGCTTCAGCAATGTGGACCATGCATCGTCCATTGCTTCACCCAAATACAGCGGGGTACCGCCCATTGAACTGCCTGTGCCTGACTTTGCTCCCGTAGCCATGTCGAGCAAGTGACCACGACTACCCGAAGGGCCACCCTGCATGCCGAGTTCCCGCTCCAAGTCCTGCTTGTTGCCATCATCCTCACCCATCGGTGACTCATTACCGTCCAATGGCAACTTGGAACTGACCTTGACGTGCTTGATTTTCTCACGCTTTTCCTTGCGCTCTTGCTCTTGTTGTCGCTTCTTTTCGCGGCGAGCCTCAAGGTCTTCAGGAGAAGAAGCCGAGTACTTGCCTTCGTCCTCGTTAGCGGACGAGTACATGCGGTCTGATTCGCTACGCGGAGCGTACATTCGAGTGTCTGAGCCGCGTCCCATCATTGGCATCAGTTCACCCCCATGTTCTCCGTCAATTGCGCCTTAAGCCGCGCCCATACTTCAGGACTTTCCTTACTGAGTTCAACCTGCAAGATGTTGAAGGTTTGATTGACCTGCTGCGTGTCGCTTTGCGCACCCCATTGGTCTTGGAATCGCATGAGGTCCTTGACCGACTCACGGATTTCCTTGTGCAGCGACACGGCGTCACGAACAAATCCGTCCTCATGCACGCTGCCTTCGTCAAGCAATTCGCTCAACTTGTGGTTCAACCGCTCAGCGTTGCTGCGAAGCAGTTCAATCTCGGTGCCCGCACGCAGTGCAACCTCAATGGCTGCGGTCTTTTGCACCAAAGGCTGAAAGTGATTCTTCATGTGTTGATACACGACGTTTTCACTGACTTCTAACTCCTGAGCAATCAGGTCACTGTTGCCGGTGTTGAAGTACAACTCTTCGTACGCAGCACGTTGAGGGGAAGTACACACTGGGCAAGACGAGTTTGCAGCAAGGTGAAACTCACCCATGTGGTTGCGCCAGTGACGCTCGGTCGTGCCAAGCCGCCAACCCTTGTCCTTGTCCAGTTGCTTAGGTGAAATGTGGCCGTTCAGCAACGCTTCTTCAAGCGTGTCACGCTCTTCATCCATGCAAAAAGCACAGGACCGTTTGTACACACGGTCCCCGCTCATGCCTGTTCTTAAGTGAGTCCGTTTCAAAAGCGTTCCGTCATCGCACGATGCGCGAGTACACACCCGTTAGCATCAGCGCACAACCGAACAAACCGACCACGTAGTAGGACATAGAGGACGCAGGCAACTCATTTCCCTTGAACAACACAACGGCAAGGATGACAATAATGGCAGAAATGAACTGCACCATCACCATGTCCACAATGACACTGCGCTCGGGGTTGAGCACGTCAAGTGTGGAGTTTGCAAAGCCACGGGGCATGTAGGACTTGTCAGGCATGTTCATCAGGCTCGACCTCCAGTGATGAAAGAGCGAGCCGTGTTACCGATGAAGCCACCGGCCTTTTCCATCATTCCTTCACTCATGGCAGCATTCAGTGCAGTGTTCATCATAGACTGCTGCGCCATGTTGTTGAGTTGCATTTGTTGACCCTCAGCGTTCTGAATGTTCTGTTGAGCGGCAGATTGCAGTGCGGTAAAGTCAGCCTTGATGTTTTCAGCACTCATGGTTTGGAGGTTCTGAGGCAAAGAAGAGGGGTCCATCTTGAGGTTCCCGTCTTCGTCTGCTACAAACACGGCATTCTTCATGACTTCAAGCACCGAATAGGACACAATGTTGTTGAGCATTTCCACCAAAACACCCATCTGAGGACTGGCGATAAAGCGGTCAACAGGGACAATTCCACGCAGCAACATGATTTGAACTTCCAAATCACTCGGTGGTTGCACGGGTTGGGGTTGAAAACCCGCACCTTGGGCAAAGGCT
>TARA_R100000353_G_scaffold16522_2_pt1 | contig 30409 bp, 40 predicted proteins | sample TARA_R100000353 | Tara Oceans TARA_R100000353 (sample SAMEA2620663) | marine metagenome | biome: marine biome (ENVO:00000447); feature: surface water layer (ENVO:00002042); material: "saline water (ENVO:00002010), including plankton (ENVO:xxxxxxxx)" | depth 5 m | reverse complement strand
TATTGAAAGATATGACGTAACTGCTAGTAGTGGAGCTGTTAAACCGATTGGTGTTTTCAATGGTGTATTTTACACTGATCCAACTACGAAGAAGCCAACATTTAGCAATCATTATCCTGGTAGTATTAATGCTAGTGATATCGTTGCAAATGTAATTGATGATCCTAATACGTTGTTTTTAGTTGATTCAGACGATGCTTTTACAAGAGCAGGTCTGTTTACAGGTTATAAAACTACAAACGTAACAGGAAACACAGTAACCGGCATATCAAAAGTACAACTTGATACAAGTACAGCAGACTCTACGAATGCTATACCTCTTCAAGCTGTTGATATATGTCAAGATGTTAACAATGAGGACACATCATCTGCTAACGCAAATGTTGTTGTTCGTATTCAGAACCACTTTCTGAATCCACCGGCAGCTGCTGGTGATACAGGAGTATAGGGAGATAAAATATGGCTATTTCAAGATCACAATTGGTCAAAGAGTTAGAACCAGGTTTAAACGCTCTCTTTGGCTTAGAATACAATAGATACGAAAATGAACACGCAGAAATTTTCGCTGCAGAAGCATCTGATAGAGCTTTTGAAGAAGAAGTAATGCTAACAGGTTTCGGGTCTGCACCAGTTAAAGAAGAAGGTAGTGCGGTTACTTTTGACCAAGCAACTGAATCTTTTACTGCAAGGTATACTCACGAAACTATTGCAATGGCATTTGCTATCACTGAAGAAGCAATTGAAGATAATCTTTATGATAGACTTGCTGCTCGTTATACAAGAGCTCTTGCAAGATCAATGGCGAATACTAAACAAGTAAAAGCTGCTAATGTTCTTAATAACGCATTTGATTCCAACTTTGCTGGCGGTGATGGTAAAGAGCTTTGTGCTACTGACCACCCACTTGCTACAAACGGAACATTTGCAAATGAGCTGTCAACAGCAGCCGACCTTTCAGAAACATCTATAGAGCAATCTTTGATTGATATTTCTGCATTTGTTGATGAGAGAGGTCTAAAAATTGCTATGCAGGGAGTAAAACTTATTATTCCAAAAGAACTTCAGTTCACTGCAGAGAGAATTTTGAGATCACCTCAAAGAGTTGGTACTGCTGATAATGATATTAATGCTATGGCTTCTATGGGTATGATGCCTCAGGGTTATAGAATTAATCATTATCTAACAGATACTGATGCTTTCTTCATTATGACAGATGCTCCTAACGGAATGAAAATGTTCGTTAGAAGTCCAATCAAAACTGCTATTGAAGGTGACTTTGATACAGGTAACGTAAGATTTAAAGCAAGAGAAAGATATTCTTTTGGATTCTCTGATCCAAGAGGTATTTTCGGGTCTCCAGGGGCAGCTTAAATCCTTCCTTTCGTTAAAGTAAAAGAGGGGGACTTACGAGTCCCCTTTTTTTATTGTATAATTTAATTCCAAGTAAATATTAACAAGATATAGACTGACTTGGCAGACACCCTAGAGGACTATATCTATTAACTAGGAAAACAAATATGGCAAATACAACTTTTTCAGGTCCAGTTCGTTCAGAAAATGGATTCAAAAGTATAACAAAAAACAGCCTTGGAGTGGTAACAAGTGATATGACACTTTCTACTTACAGCACATCAATTACTATTGCTGCCTCAGGCACAGATCACAAAGAAACATCAATCGGTATTCCATCAAACTTTATACCAATGGGTGTAGCGGTAACTGTAACAAGTGCTGCTGCAAACTCAGTCAACTTAGTTGATATTGGTACAGAGGCTGATGACGATGGTTTCGTTGATGGTATTTCTGCTGCAATAAACAGCACGGGATTCAAAGGATTCTTTCCTTGCAACGGAGTTCTTGGTATGTCAGGTGGAGCAACTACTGCTGCAACTGAAACAGCTGATGAAGTTCAAGTTGTAGTATCCGGAACTGCTGGCGCAGGTGGTGTTGTAGCTCTTAAGTTTTTTGGTATATCATCTGATTCACCAACTACTTAATAGGAGAAAAATATGAACTCTGATGTAGGTGCAAAAACATTAACAGCAACAGGCACAGTACAATCTGGGAGAACTAGACTATTATCTATTTACTATGTAGGAGCTTCCTCTGCAGGAACTCTTACATTTAAAGATGGAGGAGCTAGTGGTACACAAAAACTTGTTATCACTACACCAGCAGGAAGTGCTGCTGACCAATATCAAATAGATATACCTCTTGACGGAATAGTGTTTAAAACAGATATGCATTTGACAATTGCAAATGTCACATCTGTAACTGTTTTTGTTACACCAGTAACTGCTGATACTGACAATGGATAGTTATTATGACGATCTTGACTTGCTTGGTCTCAAAGAGGGGGGTATGCCTCCTCGTAATAAAAAGTATTACAGATCCACAAAATCAGGAGCTGGAATGACTGAAGCTGGGGTGAAAGCGTATAGACGCAAAAACCCTGGCTCCAAGTTAAAAACAGCCGTAACTGGTAAAGTAAAAAAAGGTAGCAAAGCTGCCAAACGAAGAAAGTCTTACTGTTCTAGAAGCGCAGGGCAGGCAAGAATGCATAATATTAATTGTAGAAAAACGCCAAACAAAAGAATTTGTCAGGCGAGAAGGAGATGGAAATGTTAGAAAAATGGGAAATGATAAAAAACTTGTATTCAAGTAATAAAGATAGTATTGTAATTGGATTATGCGTATTGTTACTCCTATCTTGGATGTTTTAGTTTTTGCCTTACTAGGTATTGGAACTTTTTTATTTATCTCAATTTGGAGTCTTTGGATGCTATTTAGTTTGCCAATAGATACATTTTACGATGCAATTATCAAAAAATTTTACTCTTAGTGAACTCACAAAATCACAAACTGCTACAAGACTTGGTATTGAAAATAAACCAAGCTCACAAGAAACACTACATTTAAAAAACCTTTGTGAAAATATTTTACAAAAAGTAAGAGATAGATTTAACGAACCTGTTATTATTAATTCGGGTTTCAGGTCAATCAAACTATGTCAAGCAATTGGTAGCTCTAGTAAATCACAACACGCAAAGGGTCAAGCAGCTGATATCGAAGTAGTTAACTTAGATAATAAAAAGGTTGCAGAGTGGATTAAAAATAATCTAGAATATGACCAGTTAATATTAGAATTTTACAAAGAGTCTGAGGGACCAAGAAGTGGTTGGATACACGTCTCTTATGTAAGTGATAAACCAAGGAGACAAGCATTGTTAGCTGATAAAGATAAGAATAACAAAACGAGGTATATGCCGTGGCTATAGGACGAGGTAATATGCGACAACAAATTGAGAAACCGCCTCAAAAACCAAAATATAGAAAAGTCGCTAGAAACAAGAAAAAGTGAAAAAAATAAAAATTATGCCCTCATACATATATGAGTATGATATGCCTGAGGACTTAACAAAACAAGCTTTAAAACTTGCGGAAAACATTCAATACAAACCGACAACAGCTAGACCAAATCAAAGTTCTTTACAAATGGATGTAGACAAACATCTACCAAAGGCTACCAAAATAGTAATGGATAAGATGTATGAAATTGTAAAAGAAAACAATTTCTCAATAAAAAAACTTAAGGTAGTAAATGCTCACGCAAATAAGACAAGATGTTGGGAATACCATACTCCTCATAATCACGACAATACAGTATTTAGTTGTATATGGTATTTGAACACTTGTGAATGCGATACTTTGTTTTACAGATTAAATGATTGGATGGATCAATGGGTAAATATCTATCCTCAACGAATTAGGGGTGGTGGTATGGGAGGTACTTGGGTGCTTAAATATCTTGACTGGTGTGATGAGGAGGGAGAAAATATTGTTAAAGATTTCAAACCTTTTGTAATACATAAACAACCCAGCACTGCAGGTAAGTTAATAATTTTTCCTGCTAAGATGTTACACCTGACAAATAAAAATAAAAGTTTGCATTCAAGGTATACAATAACCTATAATGTATTTCCAACAGAGTTTGGTCAAGCAACGATGACTGTAAAATGATTTTTTTTATATCTTATCCAAAATCTGGTAGAACCTGGTGTCGTTACATTTTTTATGAGTATGCCAAACGATCTAAAACAATAAGAAAAAATTTAATATTTAGTCACATTACATTCGGCAATTCACCAGAAGCTGAAGACGAAGGTAAAAAATGGTTAGAAAAAGGCACAACTAGAATACTTCTAAAAAGAAATGACTTAGATGTACTTGTATCTTTATATCACGATCAAATAAAAAGAGTTCCTGGTGTGGCAGAGAAATACAAAACGATTGATGAGTTTGTTTTAGATAAAGCAAAGCATCTTGATGAGTTTACAAAACAATCAAAAAAGTTGAAATACAAATATGAAATTTCTTATGAACTTATGCTTAGAAACCCTTATACAGCATTCTATCCTGCAATGAAAATAGTGTTTGGAGATGTTGATATTGAGAAGTACAAAGAAGCAATTGAGTTTTGTCAGTTTGACAATTTATATAAATTAGAAAGAGAAGGTAAAGTAAATTTACTAGGTAGAGGTTTAATTTATAAAACAAGAAAAGGTAAAGTAGGTAGTTTTAAAGAAGAATTAAAGCCAGAAACTATTGAAATGTTGAGGAATAGACATAGCTTAGTTAAAGCTGTATAATATCTATTTACGTAAAGGATTTATTATGACAAAATTATGCCCGAGAGGGAAAGCAGCAGCAAAAAGAAAATTCAAGGTTTATCCAAGTGCCTATGCAAATGCTTATGCATCAAAGATTTGTGCTGGTAAAATTAAAGACCCAAGTGGTGTAAAACGAAAAGATTTTAAAGGACCTAAGCCAGCTAAAAAAGGTGCGATGATAAAAGCAAATGAAGGTAAAGATATTAAACAAACACCTTCTCAAAAAATTTCAGAAGCATTAAAAAGACCTGTTGGACCAAATGAAAAAATAGGTGATATCACAAAAGAGTTAAAACGCAAAAACGTCAAAGTTGAAGGGACTTTACAAAAAGGGACAGTTAAACCTGGTAAAGTTGCACCTGGAAAATTTGATCTAGGCACATTAGGTAAGCCTGTGGACACTTCAAAATTTTTAGAAAGAAGAGCTGATTTAGGTAAAAAACTTAAAGATGCATATGATAAAATACCTCCCCCTGCAAAAAGAAAAGTAGGGTTGGGTGTGCTTGGAACTACAGGTGTGGTAGGAGCAGGAATCGCTGGAGCTGTATCGCTTTATGAATTAGGCAAAGCTGGTGTGGGAAGTGTAAAAAGAGTTCATACAGCTTATAAGGCAGGTAAGTACAGAGATGAAAAAAAACCAACGGCTACTTTTCAAAAAAGAAGCAAAAAGAAAGAACAACTAAGAGATCAAAAGTCAGAAAAGTTTTTGGCTGGTAAAGGTTTTAATTATGGTGGTCAGGTCGGTGATCATAGTGTTATGGGTTCGCCTATATCTGTAGATGTTGATGACGACAATCTTTCAAATTCATCAGCTATGGCTTATTACAAAGATCTATTATAATGGGTTTAAAAAAGTGGTTTTCCGAAAAGTGGGTTGATATTGGCTCACCTAAAAAAGGAGGAGGCTACAAAGAGTGTGGTCGTAAAAGTGCTAAAAGCTCAAAAAGAAAATACCCAAAATGTGTTCCACAAGCTAAAGCTAATAGAATGTCGGAATCGCAAAAGAGAAGTGCGGTGAGAAGAAAAAGATCAAAAGCACAAGGGGTTGGTGGTAAGCCTACTAATGTAAAAACCTTTGCTTCCAAGGGGATGTTGATTCAAACCTATTATAACGATATACTGTGACTATGAAAAAAGATAAAAAAAGCTCATTTGGTATGTTGTCTGTCAAGGCAGGTATTGATAATAATCCAAATCCAACAAAAGCTGACAGGATTGCTGGCGCAAAAATGAAAGCAAAAAAAGCAAAAAAAGGCAAGATGTTTAGAAATGGTGGCAACGTCACCATACCTTTTATTGATTACACACGTATCGCAGGTATGGGTTCTTACAGACCAAAAAGAAAAAAGAAAGAAATAAAAGAAAAAAATGAAAAGGTTTCAGCTATTGTACCAAAACCAAAACCATACACATCAAAAGAAATTAAAGATGATCCAAAATCAATTGGTGGAAGAAAAATTGTGAATATTGGTAGTTCAGGGGCTCCAAAACCAAAGGCAAGACCTTTTAGACCAAATCAACAAGAAGAAGCAAAATTAAGTGCAGAATTGACAAGACGAGGGGATGCAAGAAATACTAAACCAGGTACTCAACCTAGAACCACAGGTGCTGGTGACACAAGTTCAATTATGAAAAGAACGACTAAATTATCTCCAGGACAAATAGAAAGACAAAGAAAACGTAGAAGCAGAGCACAAGTCGCTGACTTTTTTAGTGGATTACTTGATGCTATTAAACCAACGAATATACCACCTATCTATGAAAATATTGCTGCACCATACAAAAGAAACAAAGGCGGACCATTAGGTGTTAAATTAGCAAAAGGTGGTTTTAAAAAGAAAACACCAATTTATTAGAGATGTATTATGGCAACATCAGGAACCACAGCATTTGATCTCGATATCGATGATATCATACAGGAAGCATATGAAAGATGTGCTGCAAGAACTAACAGTGGGTATGAGTTAAAATCGGCAAGACGAAGTTTAAATATTCTTTTTTCAGAATGGGGAAACCGAGGACTGCATCTTTGGAAAGTAGAATTGAAAGAACAAGCTCTGACGAGCGGGACGGCGACATACACAGCACCGACAAATGCGAACGACATTCTTGAAGCTTATGTAAGCACAACATCTGGTCAGACTACAGGAACTAATGATGTATCTTTGACTAAGATTAGCAGAAGTGAGTATGCTGCTTTACCAAACAAAGGCTCTACAGGACAACCTAGTCAATATTATGTGGATAGGCAAAAAACACCCACAATAACATTATATCAAACACCTGATGCGTCTACTTTCACACATTTAAAATATTACTACCTAAAAAGAATTGAAGATGCAGGAGCATACACTAACCAAAGTGACGTTGTGTTTCGCTTCATACCTTGTATGGTTGCTGGTTTAGCATATTACTTATCAATGAAATATAACCCACAAATGACACAACAAAACAAACTAATATACGAAGATGAGCTTTCAAGAGCTTTAAACGAAGACGGACAGAGAACATCTGTGTATATAACACCACAAACTTATTACCCTGGAGGAGTATAATTATGAAAGCGATGCGTTTAATAAAAAGACAAACAGGTGGATATATGTCAGCCTTAGAACAAACACGACCTGACTTATTTAAAACAATTTCTAATTACAGGTCAAGACTTACAGCACCAGAACAACAAACATTTGATCAAAGGGCAAACATTCAATATAAAGCTAGTCTAAATATGCCTGAACAAATGAGAAAAAGTTATTACGATTCAATTGATAAACAATTTGCAGAACCCAATGATCAACAGTTTAGAACTGTACAAGAAAGTCTTAAATCAAAAACATTTGTACCGACTTATCAATATTATGATCCGTCAAAAACTCAAACAAGACACACAGGTTATTACAGAGATTTATCAAAAGAGATAGAGGAAGCAGAAAAAGCAATGAAAAATTTAACGATAACTGAAAAGCAAACAAAAACAAGAACACCTTATACTTTGGAGAGAGGTAGTTCAGGTGCTGGTCTTGCTGGATATAGACCCCCACCTCCATCAACACCTGTTTATGAATTACCCTCAGACTACAGTAAAGAATTTAGAACTGCTGGTACTGGAGCCTTTGGTCAAGGTGCAGGACGAACAGCTTATGGTAAACCTGGTCAAAATACGGGAGCTTATGGAACATATAACCCTAGTGATTATTATGTGAAAGGATCACCGGAAACATACACAGTTAACGTAAATAGAGCTCAAAGAGCAGGTGACCCAGAATACGACAGACAGTTTGCTGCATTAGAGAGATTGAAAACAAGACATTCTTACAGAAATATGCCTTCACCTAATCAGTTACAAAGCACTACAAATGCACAAAATGTTTACCAGAAATTAGGTATGGCAAAATCGGGTGGTTTAAAAGAAGATATACAAAAAATAAAAAGTAAAGGTTTTAGTGTAGGTGGTAAAGCTGCTATTAGAGGAACAAAATTTAAAGGTGTGTTTTAATGGCTTATGCTAGAGGTAAAAATTCAAAAGCTATATCAGACAGGTCAGGTATGGAGTTTCCATATGTTGAAATGGTTAAAGAATGGAATGGGTCTTTCGTTCATAAATCAGAATTTGAGGCTAAACACCCACAGATAAGAAGAAAGCATATAAAAGCTGATGCAATTGCTTTATTCAATGCACGACCCCAAAAACCTGTGCCTACAATAGTTGATCTAAATCCTTCATTGTTTTTTAACCCAAACCCAAATTCTTTAGTACCACCATCTACACCTGATGAACAGAACAGAAGAAGACAATTGAATATGTCTGTAGGAACTGTTACTACAAGTGGCTTAACAATAACGCAAACTTTTGTTGTGACTGTTGTTGGAGGCAATCCTTCAAATCACCCTTACCATAATGTTGGTTCTACTAACAAATTTGCTATTGGTGGATCTACTGCCACTGCTGATGTTACACTTACTGTTGAAGAAGGCAAAACATATCGTTTTGACCAAAGTGATGCAACAAATGAGAACCACCCTTTAAAAATTAGTGCCACACCAAATGGTACGCACGGAGGGGGATCTGAGTATACTACCGGAGTAACCTTTAATGGTGTGCCTGGACAAAGTGGTGCTTACACACAAATAACTGTAGCAGTAGGAGCCCCTACGCTCTATTACTACTGCCAGAACCACAGTGCAATGGGGTGGACAATTAATACTTAGGAATCAATATGGCTATAACTTATTCAGATTTTTTAACACAAGTTCGTAATTATACAGAGGTAGATAGCAATGTTTTAACAGATGTGCTTTTAGATCAATTTATTAGAAATACTGAATTAGACATAGCTGGTAAAGTAGATTTTGACGATTTAAGAAAATATGCAACATCAACCACTAATACGAACTCTAAGTTTATTTTGTTACCAGATGACCTAATATATTTAAGATCAGTAGAGTCAATAATATCTGGAGCATCAACTTATTTAGAGAAAAGAGATACAAGTTTTATTACTGAGTTCAACAGAGAAGGTACGACAGGTAACCCAAAGTATTATGCTAATTGGAATGAAAGTACAATCATTTTAGCACCTACACCAGCTGTGGATACAATTACAATTCAAATAAATTATATTATTGATCCGCCACATTTTACAGCTACTAACACAACTTATATATCTACTTACCAAGAAGCATTACTTCTTAATGGTGTTTTAGTTGAATGTTTCCGTTTTCTAAAAGGACCCCAAGACCTATACAAAGTATACTTTGACAAGTATAATGAAGAAGTACAAGCATTTGCTCTACAACAAATGGGGCAAAGAAGAAGAGGGCAATATGAAGATGGTGTACCCAGAATTCCGATTACTTCTACTTCAGCTTAAGTTTAATTTTATAGGAGATATATAATGGCCATTACTACATCTGCTATCTGTAATTCATTTAAAAAAGAATTATTAGAAGCAAAACACGATTTTACTCAAACATCTGGTGATCAATTTAAAATATCATTGTACACAAGTTCAGCTACTTTGGGTAAATCAACTACAAGTTTTACAACTGACAATGAAGTTTCTGCGAGCGGGCAATATGCTTCTGGTGGAGGTAAACTAGCAAAAGGTTCACAAAATACTTCAGTTGCTACAAATACAGCAATTGTTGATTTTGCAGACAGATCATTTACTGGTGTTACACTTACTGCGAGAGGTGCTTTAATTTATAATTCATCAAACAGTAATACTGCTGTTGCTTGTTTAGACTTTGGTGGTGATAAATCTGCAACATCCGGAACTTTTACAATACAGTTTCCTGCTTTTACAACATCAGCTGCTATTATTAGAATAGCCTAAAGGTCAACAATGGCTAACACTTGGGGTGCTCTAACTTGGGGCTTTGGACTTTATGGTGCTCAAGGCGATGGTTCAGTTACAGTAACTGGTGTATCAGCTTCAACTTCAATTGGTGAAGGAATTGTAGCTTTTCCTGACCATACCCAAGTATTAACAGGTGTCTCAATGACATCATCTATAGGAACGGCCTCTGGATCGTTCTTATTTGGTTGGGGTCGTTTTGCTTGGGGTGACTTTGATTGGGGTGAAGCAAACGCTGCAGACGAGACTGTAAGTGGTTTATCCCTAACAACCTCTGCAGGTCAACTTGGGTTTCTTGGAGACACTAATATAGATGTAAGCGGTATAGCTTTAACAGCTACTCTTGGAAATGGCATACCTGTCATAGATGTAAGCTTTGCTGTATCAGGTGTATCATCAACCACTGCAATTGGTAGTGTTGGAGCTGTTGCTGGCTACACACCTGCAAGTGCGACTGCTACTACTTCCATTGGATCTGTAACACTCTTTGGTAATGCAGATGTCCCTGTTACAGGACTATCTCTTTCGTCAAGTATTGGTGCTGTAGAACAAATTACTTTATATGATGTAACGGGTGTGTCTTTAGCCACATCTTTAGGCACTGTAGATCCTATAGCAAAATATCCTGTTACAGGATTATCTTTAACAACAGGGACTGAGGATCCAGGAACAACAATCAGTGTAGACTTTACTGTAAGTGGAGTCACTGCTCAAACAAGTGTTGGTAACACTTTTGCATTTGTTTGGAGTGAAATAAATCCAAACGTAACCAATAGGTGGGACGAGGTTGAAACTGCTGCCTAATTGATGTAAACTTAAAAAATAAGGAGAGACTATGCCGAGTACATTTTCATCGGAATTAAAAATAGAATTAATGGCTACTGGAGAAAACTCTGGTACTTGGGGCACAAAGACAAATACTAATTTGGCTGTTGTTGAACAGGCAATTGCAGGTTACCAAGAAATTGATGTAGCTTCAGGGGATGTCACTTTAGTTATGAGTGATGCAGCTTTATCTAATGCAAGAAATATGACTATTAAATTTATTGGGACTCTTGCAGGTAATAGAACTGTCAATTTTCCAGCAAGTTTAGAAAAGTTTTTTAATATAATTGATGGCACTAATCACGCAAATTATACTTTAACATTTAAGGTAACCTCAGCTACAGGGTTTCAATTGTGTGAAGGGCATCACTATATTTGTCATTCAAACGGAACCGATATCGTCAAAGATCAAGAAACAAAAGTGTGGAGAGCCCTTACGGCTAATGAGACTGTTCAACCAGGTGCTCAAGTATTTGTAGATACCTCAAGTTCAGCTATAACAGTTACATTACCAGCATCTCCTTCTCTAGGGGATGAAGTAACTTTTTCTGACCAAAAACTTGCTTTTGATTCAAACTCATTAACTGTAGGTAGAAATAGTTCCAATATAGCTGGTGCGTCTTCTGACCTAACTGTATCTACTGAGGGTGCAGGTTTTACTTTAGTATACTCTGGTGATGCAACAGCAGGATGGGTATACAAAGATAAATAAAAAAACATAAGTTAAACATATGAGTAATTATGAGGCAACAAAATATAACTACAGTGGGTCTAATTTAACGGGTGCTCAAGGCGTAAATACTGGAATTATTGTACCTTGGAGTTCAACATCAATACCAAGTGGTTTTCTAGAATGTAATGGCTCCAATGTATCCAGAAGCACATATTCAGATCTTTTTGCTGTTGTAGGAACGACCTATGGATCTGGAGATGGTGCAACAACTTTTGGTTTGCCAGACTTACAAAATAATGTTGCTTTAGGTAGATCAAATAACAAAGCTTTAGCATCTACAGGTGGTGCTAATACTGTAGCAACTGCTGGTAGTGTAAGTGTGTCGGGCACTGCTGCTGATCATACACTTACTACAGACGAAATGGCTGCACATACCCATAACCAAGCTTGGACTGGGTCAGGACCATATGGTTGTGGTGAGGGTAGTTATAGAATTGGTCCAGGAACTTCAGGTGCAACAGGTCAAAGTTCTGCACACGGACATAACATAACTGTTAACGCAGGAACTTACACTGGTTCAGCCACCTCAGTTTTACAACCATTTGTAACATTATTATATTTAATTAAGACATAAAATGAGTAATTACGAAGCAACAAAATATAATTTCACAGGAGCAAACATACAAGGTATTGCTGGTATTAATACTGGAATTATTGTGCCTTGGAGTAAGGATGCAGTACCAAGTGGTTTTTTACTTTGTGATGGTTCTAATGTATCAAGGTCTACTTATGCAGATCTTTTTGCAGTGGTAGCCACAACATATGGATCTGGTGATGGATCATCTACTTTTGGTTTACCAGATTTACAAAATAATTGTGTAGTTGGGAGATCTAACAACAAAGCCTTAGCAGCTACAGGAGGGGCAGAAACAGTTGCTGCGTCAGGTAACTTGTCAGTGACTGCTGAACTCTCAAACGCTTCGTTGACCGAAGCTCAACTACCAAATCACACACATACTGGAGGGTCTGTATATGGTGGAGGAGGCGGAACTTATAGATCTGGTGATAGAGGCCCTTATTCTGCAAATTATGCGGGAAGTATGGCAAGCGCAGGTAGTGGTTCAGCTCACGCTCACAATTTAACACTTAACACAGAAACTTTTTCAGGCACTGCTAGTTCTGTACTACAACCTTACATAGCAATCTTATACATTATAAAGACATAAAATGAGTAATTACGAAGCAACAAGATATAATTTTAGTGCAGCCAGCTTAGGAGGAGTTCAAGGTGTAAATACAGGTATCATCGTTCCTTGGAGTTCAACATCAGTTCCAACTGGTTTTTTAGAATGCGATGGAACAAATGTTTCTAGAAGTACCTATGCAACTCTTTTCGCAATAGTGGGAACAGTTTATGGTGCAGGAGATGGTTCGTCAACTTTTGGTTTGCCTGATCTAAGAAATAATGTTCCATTAGGCAAATCAAACAATAAAGCCTTAGCTTCAACAGGTGGGGCAGAGACTGTAGCTTGTACAGGAACTTGCAGTGTTGCAGGATCTGCTGCAAATGCTACTTTAAGCACAGCACAACTTGCAGCTCATACACATACCGCGGGTTATAATACTGGAGGAATTCCATTAGGAGATTATGCAAAGTATAATGTCTACAGAACTCCAGGAGCATCAGGTTCTACTGGAGGTGGTACAGCTCACGGGCACAATCTTACAATAAACGGAGCAACATTTACTGGTTCAGCGACTTCTGTTTTACAACCATATGTAAGTGTGTTATATATAATTAAAACTTAAGGAGTATTTATGAAAAAAGGTAATTGGACTGTAGTCTTTGAAGATAAAATGATAGTCAAAAACGAGGACGATTTTGCTGACCAAGGTCGTGGTTACACTTTTACAGGAAGTGACCATAACGCATTGTGGGGAGATTCAAAATTTTCAAATGTGTGGGCCATTCAATGGACTAACGATGATGATAAAGATCAAGTAGAGCACAGAGATACAACACCTCACGCTGCTTATTCTGAAGACACACACGGAAATTTTAGAACACAATTTATAGACATTTGGGATGCAGCACACCTGAAAGAGCTACAAGCAGTTTGGGATGCTGATAATGTTGAAAACGAAACAGCAGAAGAAAAAGTAGCGCGATTAGGTGCAAAACCAACCTCTTATAAATCTAAATAATGCATTCAAATATTGATGTCAAAGATTCCATTGGAGTCGTTGATAATCTAGTTTCCAAAGAAATGTGCCAAGATGCCATTACTTTTTTTAATGATAAAAAAAAATTTAAACAAGTAATGAGTAGACTAGATTCTGAAGGCAGTTCCAACACTCAAAAAAATGATTTGGCTATGGATCTAAATGAAATGAATGTTGGTGAATGGGAAGCTCCTATCAAACCTATTTTTATAAATCTAAATCAAGCTTGGTTGTTTTACAGAAAAAGCACAGGCATTGATGACTTTTATAAAAATGGTTATGTTTATGACTCAGCAAAAATTCAATTGACACAACCAGGAGGCGGTTATCACATTTGGCACATTGAGCACGGCACCTCATTTGATTCCTCTACAAGAATTATGTTTTATATTATTTATCTGAATGAGGGTTTTGAAGGTGGAGAAACAGAATTTTTAAATCTTAAACGTAGAGTCAAACCAAAAAAAGGCAGAATTATTTTATCACCTGCTCATTTTCCATATGTTCACAGAGGCAATCCTCCATTAGATAAAGATAAATACATTATGACGGGGTGGATTAAATGTCGTATTTAATATAGATTAAGTTCTTTCAATCTGTCCCAATTAGCTTTCTCTGTAAGATTACAAACAAAACTGTATCGAGCTTCTTCAGAAGTGCTTTTATTTGAGTAGTGTAAAAGGTGTGCAGGTAAAAGATACCAATCCCCTGGTTTTGGTACAATGCTCATCTGCAGCTCTGGCAGAAACAATTCAACTCCCTCTGTAAGATATAGAATTAAATGTAAACAATTGTGAACGTGGTTTTTTATATAGTCACCTTTGTTCATTCGATTGCCCCAAGTTTCCATCACAAACATTTCGTTCCAAAATTTTATAAATTGACCACCTGGTGATAAACTTATTTGTTTATGTACATAACCTAAAAAATTTTTTACTACCTCACTATCATTTAGAACATTAAATTCTGTTTTTTCAGCATACACATTTGTTTGTTGTTTATCTAAATTAGTCTTAAGTTTTTCATCTATTAATAATTTAAGATTATGCAATTCGTGAACTTCTGGGTAGTGTCCGTGAAAAATATTAACATTTCGTGGATAAGTAACATTAGTAAAAAAACTTTGTGTTTGATCAATTGAGGTGATATATTTTTTGAACATATGACTGTAATTTATACTGTTTTAACGAATAACACAAACTTTATTAGACCACCAGATTATGTAGATCCTGATTGCGAGTATTATGCTTTTACTAATAAAAAAGTACCTAAACCTTGGCAACAAGTCAAACTTAATGATAAGCATTGTATTGGCAGTAATGCCTTTGCAAAAAAAACTCATCAGGCTTTTTACAAAATTAACTCACATCTTTTTTTTTCAAACAAGGACACTATCTACATTGACACAGATGTAAAACTTACAAAACACGTTACGAAAATAGGTAAAAAATTATTGAAGAATTTTACATTTACAACATTAAAACACCCTTTTAGAAATTGTTTTATAGATGAAGTTTTTGATTGGTATTTAGAGGGGTTCATACACTTAGGTCAGGTTGTTGAGTTATTTATGGATAATAAGAATATAAACAAATCTTATTTAACTGGTTTTGTTGTAAGGCAAGGAAACAAACAGTGTGCATCAATTAACAAAAAATGGTGGAAAACTTACAAACATTTACTTATAAGAGATCAATTACCACTCATTATGCAAGATGCAAACATTAACACAATTAAATTGAATGAATTAAAATGGGAACTGTATGACAGACCTCCCTCAGAATATAAGATGAAAAGAGCTTACCCAAATAATTATCAATGTATGCACGAGTTTAGCAAGGTAGTTGGCGAATGTTATAATATAGACTATACTATACCAAGAGAAATATTAAAAAGTAAAATATGGCATTAATTAGAGTACCATTTGAATCAGGCATCAATAAACAGGTCACACAGACAACTGCTCAAAGTCGTTGGACAGATGCTGATTTTGTTCGTTTTCGTTATGGAGAACCTGAAAAGATAGGTGGTTGGAGACAAGAAACAAGTAACACACTTGTTGGTGTTGCTCGAGATATGCACATCTGGTCTGACCTTGATGGTAAAAGATACATTGCTGTCGGCACACACAAAGGTTTGTTTCTCTATCACGACGGAGCTTTTTATGACATATCACCACTAGGTAGTAAAATAACATCAGGAACAATTACTACAACAAACAACTCTAGTACAGTTACAATCAATTTAGCAGATCACAATTTCACAGCTGGTGAGATTATTGAGTTTTCAGATGTAACAATTCCAGGCAGTGGTACTGGATTCACACAAGCTGATTTTATAAACACACAGTTTGAGGTATCTGCCATAGTCAATGCTGGTGCCTTTACAGTCACTATGAACTCTGTCGAATCTGGAGCAGGCTTGAGCGCAGGAGGATCTATAGCAGCTACACCATATGTAGTAGTGGGAAACGCTTCTCAAGTAGTCGGCTTTGGTTTTGGTACCGGACTGTGGGGTGGTGATATAGAAAACGAAGCTTTTAGCACCCTTAATGGTGCTCTTCAAGATGATACTGCTGGTACAGGTGGTTCTGGCACAAGTATTACACTTACAAGTGCCTCTTCTTTTCCTACATCAGGAACAATAATAGTTGGTTCTGAGCTTATTACCTATACAGCAAAAGCAGGAAATGATTTACAAAATATTACACGAGCGGCTTTGGGTTCAACAAGGTCAGCTCATAATAGTGGAGTCAATGTCAACAATGCTACAAATTATGTAGGGTGGGGTTCAGCCTCAGATGCAAGTCAAGTAAGTCTAGAACCCGGTTCTTGGAGCCTTGATAATTTTGGTCAAATATTATTAGCCACAATAAAAGATGGAAGAACATTTGAATGGGATCCTAGTACTGGTCTAACAACTAGAGCAACAGTATCAACTGGTATGCCAACCAAATCTATTCAAACAATTATCTCTGACAGAGATAGACACGTTATTCATTTAGGCACAGAGAAAACAATTGGTAACTCAGGAACTCAAGACCCTATGTTTATTCGTTTTTCAGATCAAGAGGCTAGAGACACCTATGCACCAACATCAACAAACACAGCAGGTACATTTCAACTTGATTCAGGTACAAGAATTGTAGGAGCTGTTAAAGGTAAAGATTACATTTTAATTTTAACAGATACCTCTGCATACAGAATGCAGTTTGTTGGACCTCCATTTACTTTCTCAATCACACAAGTTGGATCAAACTGTGGTGCGATTGGTCAACACGCAGCAGTCTTTGTAGATGGTGCAGTATATTGGATGGGTAAAGCTGGCGGTTTCTTTGTCTACGATGGTACTGTAAAAAGGATACCTTGCACAGTTGAGGATTTTGTTTTTTCTAATGTTGACCCAGATGATTTAGGAATTAATTACGGAGCAGGAAATATAGTATTTGCTCAATACAATTCTTTATTTACAGAAATAAATTGGTTCTACCCAAAATCAGGTTCAACGCAAAATGACCGAAACGTAACATTTAATTATAGAGAGGGTGTTTGGTCTATAAGTTCTTTAGACAGAACAACTTACTATGATAGAACAGTTTTTGATCAACCTTATGGTACTCAATACAATGCAACAGGCATACCGACATTTCCTGTCATTACAGGTGCTACAGGTACAAACGGAGCATCTATATTATATGAACACGAGGTAGGTGTAGATCAAGTTGACAGCACAGGAGCTAAAACAGCAATTCCTGCATTCATAGAGTCAGGTGACTTTGATATAAGTGATGGTCAGAGTAATGGGGAGTTTTTCATTAAGATAAGACGTTTTATTCCTGACTTTAAAGTGTTGTCTGGTAATGCAAAAATTACTTTACAACTTAAAGATTTTCCAGCACAAACAGAAACCTCATCAAGTCTTGGTCCATTTACTGTTCAATCTTCAACAAACAAAATAGATACAAGAGCAAGAGCAAGGTTTGCTTCTTTAAAAATAGAAAATGTTAATGTAGATGAAAATTGGAGATTCGGATCTTTCCGAGCCGATGTACAGCCGGACGGAAGGAGGTAAATGAAGAAATTTAATCCTTTTGGTGATTATTTTTACAAAACAAAAATAGAAATATTACCACAAGAAAAAGAACAGTTAAGAGTTTTTATGGATACTCTTACACCTCTTTTTGATCCAAACAAAGTAGCTCCAGTTACTTCATACACTCTTCAGTATATTTTAAATATGCCCCTAATGAGCAATCTTAAAAAACAGGTTGAGGGTTATTTAGATGAAATTGGTTGTGTCTTAGGTAACAGCTGGGGTCAAAAGTATATTAAAAACCAATCTCACGGAATACACACACATTGTAATTCTGTATACAGTGGAATAATCTATGTTGAAGTGACTGACTCTCCTACATTTTTTTTACACCCATATGCAGGTAATATACCTAATAGTCCAAAATTTACTTACCTTTATCAAAACGCTGAACCAAACACAATGATATTATTTCCAAGTTACACTGCACATTTTGTTGAGAAACACACTAACAATACTGAGAGAATTGTGATATCATTTAATGCATATGACAAGGTCTCTGGAGAAACAAAGGGAGCACCAAAGATAGGATTAAAAGATGGCAAAGATTAACATACTAATACCTGAACCGAACGAAAAATATGTTGTTGATAATCAAAGACAAACAAAGTATGGTATTGATACTTTGGTAACACAACTGAATACATCTTTTCAAAATGATATTAAAAACGAGCAAGATGCTTTTAATTATTTTATGCAATGACAATACGATACAAAAGCGAAACATTTGATTTAACCAACACAGATGTTACAAACATTTTGACTTGCCCTGCTGATGCAACAATAATTGTTAAGTTAGTGCAGGCTAATCATAAGACTGCAAGTAATGTAGATGTAGATTTATTTTTGAGAAAGTCTGATGGTTCGGCTGACATAGAAATTGCACACAAACAATTAAATAAAGCGTCTGCAAATCTTATAGATGCAAGTCTTAATCTTGAAGCAAGTGATATTCTAAAGCTTCAAGCAAGTTCTGGCAATGTAATTACAGGTTGTATATCATATGCACAGATTGACCGCTCGCAAGAAAATGGTTGATTTAGACTAAAGTATTTTGTAGATTATTGTTGTGAAGACAATAAAATGCGAAACAAAAACAAAAATCTCTAATAAAGTAACAGGTAAGGTCTATGGTTCTGAAGAAGAAGCACAGTTTGATGTAGCTGACCAACTGTCACCCACAACTGAGGACGACATCAGAAGAGACGTGGAAGTCTTTGTTCCCTCACTAGAGATATTTGGCGAAACAAATGAATCCTAACGGAGGTACAGAGTTACAAAATTCTTTTTTGCGCAAGTATGTTCAGAAGGATTTATTAGATAGTGTTGAAATTTGTTTATCAGTTCCTGAAAAAAAACTTCTGTCTAAAGATAAAGTAAATATCTTGTGGCAAAAAAATGCCCCTAATCAACCAAACATCAAACCTTGGTTTATGGATAAACAAAACCATACAAAATATGATTGGTATGTTTTTAATTCACATTGGAATTACGAGCAATATAGAAAAGCATTTGGTATACCTACAGAAAGATGCCACGTCATAAAAAATGGTATTACAAGTTTTCCTAAACACAAACCTTTTAACAAGGGTGATCGACTTAGGATAATTCACCATAACACACCCTGGCGAGGTCTTAATGTTTTGTTAGGTGCTATGCAATACTTAGAAGACGAGAATATAGAATTGGATGTATATTCTAGTTGCGAGGTCTATGGTGATGATTTTAAAAAGGCAAACGATCACAATTATGAGGTTCTCTATGACCAAGCACGGAAACTTAAAAATGTTAATTATATAGGCTACAGACCAAATAATTTTATATTAGACAAACTACCATACTATAACTTATATGTTTATCCAAGTATATGGGAAGAGACATCTTGTATATCTCTTTTAGAATCTATGGCTGCTGGTTTATATTGTGTAGTAACTAACTATGGTGCAGTTTATGAAACAGGATCAGAGTTTCCAATATATATTAACTATGAAACCAATTATAAAAATCTTTCTTATCAATTCGCTGAAGCTATCAAAGTAGCACGAGACACGCTTCACGAACCTATGATCAACGAACATTTATTAATGCAACAAAACTTCGTCAAAAGATTTTACAGTTGGGAGAAAAAAGCATTTGAATGGAATAATTTTCTTACAGGTGTGTTGAATGCAAAATAATGAACCAATTTGGATTAACAAAAATCAAGAAAAGAAAAAGTCTATAGGTTTATTTGTTGCTACCCCTGTGCATAGTGATGTATCTATCCATTATGCTCAAACTATGCTTGAGTTACAAAAAGAATGTATACGAAGAAACATACGAGTAATGTTTCAGTTGATGAAATCTTCTCTTGTGACGCAAGGCAGAAATTTATGTGTTAGTGGTTTTTTACAAAGTGACTACACACATCTTCTTTTTGTTGATTCAGATATAGCCTTTGATGTCGAGAGTATTTTTAAAATGTTGGATAAGGACAAAGAAATTATTTCACAACCTTACCCTATCAAGTCACCTAAATGGGAAACTCTTGTAAAGAAATACGATGCAGGTTTTATAAAAAAACCACAAGATTGTCAGTTACACATTAATCAATATCCGATACTGTTAAAAGACGATGACCACGATATAGATTTTAAAGATGGTGTTGTTGAGGTAACACACGCACCAACAGGTTGTATGCTTATAAAGAGAAATGTTTTTGATAAACTACACAAAGCTTATCCTAATATGGATATAAAACAAAAAACTGTGATTGATGGTAAGTTTAGAGACAGACCACACCTTTATGCTTATTTTGATACATATTATGATCCAGAAACAAAAAGATATTTTGGAGAAGACTTTGCTTTCTGCAGATTATGGAAGAATATTGGTGGTAAACTGTATGCTTATATTATGGATTATATAACACACGTTGGAGAATTTCAGTACACAGGTCGATTATATGATGAGATGATAAAGCAAGAGGTTGATAAACCCTGTGATTCAGAGTAGAATATAGCTTTATAGAAGGAGTTTTTATGATATTCGGTTTACCTGCACTTGTCGGAGCAGGACTTATAGGGACAGCAGCATTTGGAATCGCAAAACTTGCAGGTGCTTCAACAAAAACAGCATTACTAGCTGGTCTAGGAACATTTGGTGGTATGGCAGCATTAGGTTCTTTATCTGGGACAGCTGCGGCAAGCACAGTTGCAGGTAAATCAGGAAGTGCAGCTTTAGCAGGAGGGACACCTGCAGCAACTGAGTTAGCAACAGGAGCAGCACAATTAGGGGCAGCACCAGCAGCAACATCCTCAGTAATGAGCACTGTAGCTCCGGCTGGATCTGCTGCAAGAATGGCAGCGATGCAACAATTTGGACAAGCAGGTGCACTTGGGGGTGCAGGAATTGCAGGAAATGCAGGCACACAATTAGCAATGCAAGCTGCAGCACCAGCAATGACAGCTGCGGCACCAGCAGCAAGTCAAGGATTATTAAGTCAAGCAGGTGATTTTATTGGTAACTTGTCAACAGCTGAGAAAATTGGTCTTGGTATTGGTGGTGCTACTTTGTTAAGTAATATGAACCAAGAGCCACAAGTACCACTTACACAGCAGATGCCTTATACTGAAGAAGATTATTCTGCAGCAAAAGCAAGACAAGATGCAGCTATGGAAGGAATGTCGCGAAGAGCTGATTACTCTTTTGAGAGACCAAGAACACAAAGTGTTTATGAACCTATTAATCCTATTTACGCAAAGACTGGTGGTTTGGCTTCAGTTAGAAAATTTTTAAAAGGTGGTATTAACTATTTACCAAGTAAGACAGATCACGATGAAAAAGATTCTACAAACTATGTAAGGGCACACGGCTATGTTGAAGATGGTTCTGGTAATGGTAATAAAGATGAAGACACTATGCTAGCACAATTAGCTGATGGTGAATTTGTTTCACGAGCAGATGCTATTCTAGGAGCAGGTATTATGCAAGGTGCTAGTCCAGAAGATTTTAAAGAAATGAGAATGAAGGGGGCTAAATTTTTCTACACTCAACAGGCTCAATTGAAAAGAATATACGATATTGTAAATGGTACAGATAAAGCAAGTTAATAAAGAGAGTATTGATGTGTATTGGGATAAAGTTAAAAATTGGATTTTAAAAGTAGTAAAACAATCTAATGGTAGACACACTCTTAACACAACATACGAATTATTAAAAAAAGGAACAATGACAATGTTTCTCATTGAAGAACAAAATAAATTATGTGCAGTTTATGTTGTGCAAAAAGTTTATTACCCAGCTAAAATTGTTTTGGGTATACTTTTTTGTGGTGGCAGTAAAGTCATTGAGAACGTAAAAAAGATAGAAAATTTTTTTATAAATTTTGCAAAAAAAAACAATTGTGAAGATTTAGAGATTGTGGGTAGAAAAGGTTGGGACAAAGTAATAACAGATAACAATTTACAATTTAGGAAGACAGGGTTTTTTTATGAAATGGCTACTTAGACTACTACCCATACAGTTTAAGATATGGTTGTATAAATTATTATATAGCGATATTGCTAGTAAAGGTGAAAAAGAAGACACAGAACTAGCACATATTAATAAGTACGAAGTTGCTTTATTAAAGAGTGTAGGTGGTGCAGGTAAAAAAAATCCTGTTACAAATCTTCCTGGCTTCTTTGGTGGAGGCGGAGGTGGGGGTCCTGCTCCTGCTCCAGCACCATCAGCTCCTGAAAAACAAACGACTATATCAAGAGAAGCTCCTGAAATTGAATCAAGAAAACTTGCTCTCTTTGATGAGGCAGTAGAGTTATCAAGACAACCTATTGCAGTTCCAAGGTACGAGGTTGCCGGACCTTCGCCCTTACAACAACAAGCATTTCAAAGTATTGAAGATAGTAGGGGTGCAGGTAGAGAAGCTTTAAGTACAGGTATCTTATCTACTATTGGAGCTCAACAAACGGCAATGTCAGCTCCTGACATAAATGCATTTATGAACCCTTATCAAAGATTTGTTATTGATGAGATAAACAGACAATCAGAGATGGCTCAAAACAAACTGTCAGCTGAAGCTGTTGCTTCAGGTGCTTTTGGTGGTGGACGAGAAGGTGTGCAAAGAGGCGAACAAGAAAGAGCTCGTCTATCACAAATCGGTCAAGCTCAAGCTCAAGGTTTTAACACTGCATTAGGTGCAGCACAAAGACAACAAGCATTTCAAACACAAGCACAACAAGCAACAGGTGCACAGTTAGCAAATATGGGTGCACAACAACAGCAAATGGCTTTAACAGATGCTCAAGCTCAACTTACTGCAGGACAAGCACAAAGAGATATTGCACAACAAGCTCTTGCAGGTGAAAGGCAAACAGAAGTTGCTAGAGCTTATGAACCATTTCAAAGAATAGAATTTCAAAAAGGTATAATGACAGCCTTACCAACAGCTGCATCACAAGTTACAGCCGGTACAGGACCAGGTGTTAATCCATTTGCACAAGCGGCAGGTGCTGGATTACAAGCATACGCTGCTTACAATATATTTGGTGGAACAGGTATTGGTGGTAGCAAACCACCAGGAACACGATAATGTCAGATAATAAAGTTTTACATAGAAAAATGTTTAGACAAAAAGCTTTACGAGCGGGTCACATACAACCAGAAGGAGCATTCTTAGGTTTGTTAATAAATGCGGCTAAAGCTGCTGGTCCATTAGCTTTACGGGGGTACAGCGCATTTAGAGGATCACGATTAGGTAAAGGTGCTATAGGAGCATTAGAAGCCTCAGAAGCACCTGTTGGTGCACAAATGCTTGCAAGTGGAGCCGAAGAAGGCAACTATGGTGAAATGGGTTTAGGTGCTGGTTTTGGTTTATTAGGATTAGGTAGATTTTTTCCAGGTTTAAAAGGTGTTAGAGATGCGTTTAGAAGAGTGCCAAAATCAAGAAAAGGACAACAAGCACAGGCAAGGGCAGATCAAAAAGGAATACTTGAAGCTGGTCAACAAAAATTAAAAGGTTTGCCTGGTTTAGGTCGTGTCGTCAAGTTTAGTGAAGACAAACCAAAAACTGCTTTTGGTGGTGCATTAGGTCTTGGTGGGGCAGGTTTTGCAGCTGACAAAGTTTTAGGTGATCCTCAACCATTAAAAGATTCAAAATTAGGTGATAAAGATAAAGAAACAATAAAGGCTTTGCAAGAATCAAAAAAGAAAAAAGATTTTGATGTTAAAGAGGACCTTTTAAACATAGAAGAAGTAGATGTTGGTCTACCACAGACACAAGGAGCTACCGATGCAGGCTTTGAGGTAGGTGGAGGTGGACCAAAACCAGAAACATTTTCAGCTTTGGCTAAAAAAGATATGGTGAAAAGACAGTTTGAGGAAAATCAAATAACAAATAATGATAATAATTTGACTGTCAGTGATAAAGGTAACGCTGAAGGTAAGAGAAAATTAGACAGCACAAATTATCTTTTAAATTATTTACAAGAAAACGATCAACAATTGTCGCCAATGGCCTCATCTGATATTCAAAGTCGTCTAAATAGAGCCTTTGCAAAATCATTTGAAGAAATAGAAACAGCAAGAGGTAAACTAAAAGATAGAGAAAAAGAAACATTTGATGAGTATATGAATAAATTTAAAGAGTATAGTGGGGCTGATAATGACAAAAGAGGTTACTATCTACTATGGCAATTAGGTAGTGGTTTAGCAAATGCAAAAACAACACGAGGTGGATATGCTGGATTTCTTGAATCTTTAAACCAAGCAGGTGGAGAAGTCTTTGAGACTGCTTTTGCACTTAATCAACAAGATATGGCCTTGCGTAAAAGTTTAGCAGCAAATTTCATAGACTACGAAAGAAATTTTGAAGAGCAACAAAGATTAGAGGGCAAAGCTTTAGACATTGAAAAAAGAAATCTTATTCAACTGATGGCTTCAAAGGGTTTAGAGATGGAAGAGTCTGAAAGAGATTTTATTTACAACCGACAAAAAGACTTATTAGACTACCAAGTCGCTTTGATGGAAGCAGGTGCTAAACGAGGCAAACAAAAAGAATTAACGCAAATTTATTTTCAAGACCCAACGGGTATAGACAACATAAAAACATTACCTGCTGCGATAGGTGAAGATGGTATCTTAAGAGTTCAATACAAAGATCAAAATGGTCAAATTGCGTTCTACGAACCAGGTGAGCTCAAAGAATTGTTCCCTGCTCTTGGTGGAACAAGGGGATCAGATTATGCTCTTGTTCAAAATGATCCAGGAGCCTCAGCTAAAGCATTTACATCAATGACTTTTAACAGAGATGGTTGGACGTTAATAGATGACATTCAAAAAATGGAAGCTGAAATTAAAGCTAGTGGTATTGACCCAGAAAGCGTTTTTGGATCAGGTGGTGCTATTTTTGAAAATTTCAACAAGTTACTTAATTTTGGTAAAGGTGTTCTTACAACTGTGGGTATTGATTTTGGTGGCCGTAAATCTGAAGGCACATACGAAGATATTATCGCCGGTAATGATTTAGGTGATGTAAAACAATTTATAACTTCTTCCAGAGCAGGAGACGATAACAAAGGATTTGCAACAGAGGATGCAGTAAAAGACTCGGATGCAATAAGTTTAAAACAATTCAATGAAATGTACGCAAAAGATAAAGCTAATGTTTTTTCTCCAGAAAGAATGAACACTCTTTCAAAAGAAGTTTTTGGTGGTACTAAATTTGGTGCTTTGAAAGACGATGAATTTTCAACAGGGGCTGAAAAAAGAAGATTGATTGCCAGACTTAGTGTTTATCAACATAAGTTAAAATATTTAATTGCAAACGCTTTGAAAGCAGAAGACAGATTAACTCAAGCAGACATTCAGGATGCAGCGGGTCAAACAAGTCTTAAAGATACATTTAAACGATTAGTTGAAATTAGAGAACAAATGAAGGTTCAAAAAGAAATTTTAGAAAAGAATTTTAGCTCGTCTTTCCAAAGATTTATAAGAACTGGAGGACAAGAAGTTGATATGATTTCATTTAAAATGATGCCTACTGTGGAGAAGTCATTTGCATTCCGAGATGAACAAAAAAGAAAAGCTTTAGCTCAACAACAAGACCCTGATGGAGAAATTGCAGGTGAAGGATTATTGGGAGCAATCCAATGAGTAATATTGTAAAAATTCAAAAAGCTTTAGATGAAAAAAGATTTGACCCCTTTGCTTTATCTGACCAACAAATTGTAGAGATGGATGATTTGTTTGAGAGGGGTATTCTAAAAGGCTATAAAAATACAAGAGAAATAGGAGAAGAGAGAGGTCAAGCAGCAAAAGAATTGACAGCAGAGGCAATTGCTGCAGATAGACCAATTGAGAGTTTTACAAAACAAAATCTAGGTTTCACAGTAGAACGATCCACTATGGAAGCTGGTGCTGACATTGGTGCTTCTTTTTATGCATACTATCAAGACAGAGATGCGTTAAAAAAATATTTTAAAGCAAGTGGTTTTAAAAACAAATTTGGTTTAGCTCACAATGAAAAATTTTTAAAGGTGGCTGAAAGATACAAACAACAAGCTGATAAAATTGAATCTACAACAGGTAAACCTGCAGGTGGTTTACTTAAAGCTTTTAGAAAAGTACCTCAAGCAAAACCATTTTTTTTCTTGTCTGGTTTTTTAAATAAAGTAATTAGTTCAGGCAAAAGAAACCTAAATAAAGCTAGGGCTGCAGAGCAAGCAGGTTTAGCACAGCCTTTAAGAACTGAATTAAAATCTCTAGCCTATGGTGCGACAGGTGCTGCAGCCGGAAGTGCAGCATATGATGTAGTAGATTTTGGAGCTGAGTTTGCAACCAATGCTACAGTGGATCTTGGCTCTATCTCCGATAATCAAATAGATAAAATGAGTATGCCTTCAAGAATGTTTGTAAAAGGGGTTGACGCATTTAACACATCTTTGCTCTATGGTGCAGGGGCCACGGCTCTTTTTGGTATGACGGGTAGATTGCTTAGACAATTTGGCAAAGGTTTAACTGGTACAAAAGGTAGAGAAGCCAGAGACTTAGCTGAAACAGCACAAGAGTTAGGTCTTCCTGTGTCACTTTCAACATTAGCCGATAAAAACACAACATTTGGTGGAATCACAAAAAGTTTTGCAAAAGTGTTTGGTATATTTCCATTTGTTAATAAGCGTATTGCTGATCAACTACAAAAATATGATGAAAATGTAATTGAGTACTATGGAAAATATCTTTCTACTCTTGGTCCTATGGGATATGCTGATTTACTTGGTAAAGAATTTTTAGATACAGTAAAGAAAAACCACGCAGATAATATGCAACTAATCGATCTTATTTACAAACAACTTGATCAAAGCATAAAACCATTAGGTCCTATAAAAATCGTACCTACAGAAAACATAAAAAAATACTCAGCAAATCTTAAAGAAAGACTTGTTGAAGCGTATGGTGGGCAAGAGGCTTATGAAACTGTTCTAAACAATTATACACTAGGTAAAGTTAGTAATGCTGATCATCCTCTTATAGCTTTAGCAACAACTTATACTGGGGCACTTGGTGAAAATATAACTTTAAAAAACTTCCAAAATATGAAAGAACTTGTAAATGCGGCTATACAAAAAGAAGGTAAGGGTCGCCTAAATTTAATAGCACGGGATATACAATTACATTTGGACACAGACCTAGCCTCAATTGCTAATCCAGGTAAAGGAAAAAGATTATTAAATAATCCTGACATTAGAAAAGCTTATGAGGAGCTTAAGACCAAAGACCCAATCGCAGCCGAAAAGTTTTTAAAAAACTCACAAGAGATATTGAAAGATTTTCCTACAATGCTTAAACAAGCAAATGACTTTTATTCAAGAACTATAAGTCCATACTCTGAGGGTTTGCTGAAAAAATTAGGTCAAAAGGCAGATGCAAATTTATTTACATCTATGGGTGAGTTAAATATAGCGGGTGGTGGCACAGTTGAACCACAAGCTCTTTTTAGAATGATTGGTAATACAGTATTTAAAAACGGCTCAGATCAAACAGTAAGAGAGTTAAAAACTTTAATAGGCTATAATAAGGTAAAAGAACTACCAAATGGACAAAAAGTGAGACCTGGTAAAAAATTATTTGATGCAATGCGCAGCCGTTACATTTTTGATGCTTATATGAATTCTTTTCAATCAGCAGATGATGTTCGATCATTTGGTTTTTTAAAAACAGCAGGGCGAGTTTTGGGATCGTTGGGCGACACAAGTAAAGATGCTCTACAAAAATTATTAAAAGTAAGAAAAGAAACTTCACCTCAGGCAAAAGCAGCAATTGCAAAAAGTAATATTCTTGAAGGAGAAGGCACCACAGATATATTAAGAGGTTTTAGACCAGGAGAGGTGCAAACACAAGATGTAGCTGAATACTTTAGAAAATTTGAACCACAATATATGGGACAGTTTAACTTTGAACAATTTAGAAAAGAATTAGGTCTAAATTCAAGAGATGAAGTAGTAATGGGTAGACTAATTGAGCTTTTTGGTGATGGTGTTCCGAAAAAAGGCATTGAACACGTTAACACTTTAAACAAACTTATGAAGGTTTTAGGAAAACATTATGAAAATGAGTTGGGATCAACAAGCACCTTTCTTGCAAGAAGGGGTGCAATTGGAGGTCTACAAACAATTTTAGGTGGAGCTGTTGGTTTTTCAATTGGAGCAGGGCCAGCTGGTTTATTAGGCACTTTATTGCCGACTTATTTATTAAGAAGACTTGGTGGATTTCTTAACGATCCAAATAACGCAAAAGCTTTATTAGATATCTACACTGTAGACGAGAGAAAAGATATGTTAGTAAAACAAATAAAAAATGCAGATGGCTTAGTGACAGGAGAGCAATTTAGGAAAAGTCTTTTACAACCTCTAGGACTTGGTCTTAGTCCTAGAAAAAGACAATCCTTACAAAGAGTTTTAAATTATTTAAATGATGAAGAAGAAGATTTTCCAGGCACTGATCCAATGAAAGTTACTGGCGAAGATATAACAAGACATCTTCTTAAAATTGAAGATACACCTGTGTTAATACCAGATTCTGATTTTGATCCAAATGATTTAGACGATGAAACACAAGCACATCTTTATCCTGAAGTTTATAGATTAAACAAAATGGACCTGAAAGAAAGAGCTATGTATTCTCAATATATAGATGGTTCTATTAAGGGAACTGAAGATGTCACGGGAACAAATCTAAATATTGAAAATGCAATGGCGAATGAACAAAATCAAATGCAAGCAATGGCTCAACCAAATGTTGAATCCGGCAGACCAGTTGTCCCACAGCAACAACAAGCTCCAGTTCAACCTCAAGTTCAGTACGCAGATATATTTCCAAATGATGAGTTAGGTATAGCACTGAAGAGGAGGCAAGCATAATGCACGAACCACGGACCACGAAAGAACATATAATTTCTATATACGGGCATATTGAGGGAGTTAAGAAAGAAGTTAAAAACCTCAAAGAAAACCATCTTACTCATATGCATCAAGACATAGATAAGCTTGGGGCAAAAGTCGATAAGTTGTTATTTTGGATGATGAGTGGTATGCTCACTATTATAGTAACAATAATAGGACTTGTCATATGGACCCAATAAGTATCGCAACTTCGGCATTCGCAGCAATTAAATCTGGAATTTCAGTAGGTAAGGAATTACATAGCCTTTCTGGACACATAATTAAATTTGTAAGTCAAATGAATACTGTGGAGGAAGAGCATAAAAAAGAAAAGTCTAGTTGGTTTACATCTTCCAATGAAGAAGCTCTTAGTACTTACTTCAAGTTAAAACAAGTTCACGATATGGAGAATCAACTTAGAGAAATGTTTATGTTATATGGAGCACCAAATGCTTGGAGTGAATTTATTGCTATTAGGACAGATATAAAAAAGAAAAGACAAGCTGCTATAGCAAAAAAGAAAAAAGAGAGAGACGATTTAATTATGTTATGTGCATATATGTTGCTTGGTGCATCTTTACTTTGTCTGGCTGGTTTTATACTTTATAATACGAATTTGCTTAATAACTAGGCAAAAAACGACCGATTTTAAGCCTCATACACGCAAACTTTTTACCTTTCTAATGGTTTACTACCTGGCAAAAATACACTAAAATAATGAAAGTTAACTTATAAACCTTAAGGAGAAAATTATGGTCGGAAGACGTATGAAATCAAAAGGCTACGCCAAAGGTGGAGCAAAAATGATGAAAGCTATGGGCGGCAAAATGGCTAAAGGCTATGCCAAAGGTGGCGCAAAAATGATGAAAGCTAAAGGTGGTAACCTTGCTAAGCTTAAAAAGAAAAAAAGCACAGGTATGACACTAGCACAACTAAGAGCTGCAGCAAAAAAAATGGGTAAAAGAGTAGTTTAAATATTTCTTGCTAATTTTAATCTTATTATTATTATGGGGTATGCCATACTTAACAAGTAACATACCCTATTTTAAAGTTTGGGTAAGAAAAGAATTTACACACAATCACAATAAATATCACGGAGACTTCTTACACGCAAATGTAATTGCAGTAAACACTATTCCGGATAGATGTCTGAGC
>TARA_R100000353_G_scaffold25298_1_pt1 | contig 30468 bp, 32 predicted proteins | sample TARA_R100000353 | Tara Oceans TARA_R100000353 (sample SAMEA2620663) | marine metagenome | biome: marine biome (ENVO:00000447); feature: surface water layer (ENVO:00002042); material: "saline water (ENVO:00002010), including plankton (ENVO:xxxxxxxx)" | depth 5 m | reverse complement strand
CCAAATATTGTTTCATCTTCATCATATCCAAATATTATATCCTCATCTATTCCATAAAGAAAGTTATCGTCGTTAGAATCATTAGTTAAATCATACACATCACAAAGTTCTGAGTAAGAAGAATTTACTAAACACTCGGAAGAAAGATTGCTAAATGATTCATCTATAACTTCTGTTGCTGTAGTAACGCTAAAATCATCTGTCTGCATATACTGTTTTGCATTAGTGTCTTCATAGCGTAAATAAGTTGTTGCTTCGTTATTACCTTGAACGCCTATTGTAATATCATGTGTACGAATCTGTATTTTATCGTACCTGAATTGAATTTCATTTGTGCCTTCGTATAAAATAGCTTCAAAAGTATTTTGTAATTGATTGCTGTATTCTTTTGCGTTGTACCATCCAATAACAAAATATTGATCTGTGTCAGATGTATTACCAAATGTCTGAATATAAGGATTTTGAGTACCGTTTCTGTTAATTAAATCCGTCCACATTGGAAATACAGAATAATTGAATGAAGTGGCTGGTATTGTTTCTGATAAATAGTTTCTTTGTCTTGATACATTAAAGTTTGATTGAAAGGTAAAGAATCCATTCATAGATATATTTACTTGGTCAAATGTTTGATCATAAAAAGTAAAATCAAAGCCAATGTCTTTCATACCACTCATTGAATCATCTCCAAGATTAAGAGCTGTTCCTGAGTTTTGTATATTTATTATGCTTTCTGTACCAACAGTAAATACAGGGTCAGTTGCCCATGCAGATGTTGTTAAAAATAATAATGTAATTAGCCTGAACATATTTTGTGCTTAGGATACCTGTTACAGAAATCCTTCTTTTTATATGCTTTTACTTCATAACCAGTTAATTCTTTTCTTACTTCTTCCCAATCTGGTCTTTCTTCTGGATTTTGTTCCCAAGCTATACGAGCCTCCTCACCTATCTTGCCTTTATACGGGCAAGGACTACCGGCTTGCATCATCGAACGCCATACGCGTGCATCTTCACAGAGTAATGCAACAGCTGCAACCTTCATTCCCATATCATAAAGACCTTTGCTAAGCTTTAGTCTTTCGCAGTTTTCGTCTCGCACACTTCTACCTGTTGATACACCAAAGAATTGAGTTTGGACTGCTGAACTAGATCCTGATGTGCATAGGTCCTGACTATATGACATTATGGAAGGAGCCACGGCGCTCGGAGGTGGAGATTTAACCCTTTGTGTTACCTTTTGTGAACTGCTGCTTGTTGATGTGTTTGTATTTACATTCTGTGAAGTATTGTTATTTGTATTAAAATTTTGATTATTAGTTGTAACGTCAGAACTTGATGTCGAAACATTGTTGTTATTATTGGTATTAGAAGTTGTTGAAGTGTTAACATTAGTGTTGTTATTTTGATTCGTAGAGTTGTTAGTTATCAAAGAAGTATTGTTAACATTTTGTGTTTGATTAACAGTGCTTGTTACAACAGAAGTATTATTGTTAGTATTTGTTGTGGTTGAATTAGTTGTTGAGTTAATTGTTGTATTATTAGTATTGGTGTTGTTAGAAACATTAGTGTTTTGATTATAATTAGTGTTCGTGTTGGTGTTATTGCTAGTGACAGTTGATGTAGTTGTAGTTGTATTTGTTATGTTGCTGTCCTCAGCTAAAAGTAAACTACTAACAGCTGCTACTGATACAAAAATAATTAAAAAGTCTCGTAAAGTATTTTTCATTTTTTATTTCTCTAAGTGTTATATCCATATGTAAATACCCCTTGTGGCCCTCCTTTTGTTTTAGGAGGAACTGTTACATTACTTGGAATCATACCACCACCTGGTATTCCATAACTAAATACGCCTTGTGGAATTTGTCTTTGTATTCCTCTATATTGTCTAAGATTAGTTATTTTATTTTTAGCTATATTTTCTAAATCTTTTAATATGGAGTCATAAAATTTAGTTAAACCTGCTTCATCTGTATTAAACCTTCTTTTATAAACATTTTGATCTCTACCATCGTAGTAATCTACTCTATTTAAAAACATGTCTCTTCTAGATAACCCTTCTTGATCTATATCCCCTATGTTATAAAATAAACCATCTCGACCACCATAACTTATTTGCAAGTCACCTTTTAAATCAAAACCATATTTTTTTTCTATTTCTTCTATATAAGGTATAATTGGATCTAATAATTTTTTTGTAAATTCTACATTTTCTTTATTCATTTTTTTTCTTTTGTAATCACCAATGCTGTAACTTTGAGATTGTAAATTATCAAAATCTACACTGGCGTAGCCTGTTTTATTAGATGGTTTTTTGTTACCTATACCTAATAAACCAGCAGCTAAAGCTCCAAGAGCAAGAAAAGGAGCTGCTGGAGCAAGACCTGAGAAAGCTCCAATACCTGACGCACCAGCTCCCGCTAATGTTCCAAGGCCTGATGCTAATGATGGATCTTTTACAAAATCAGCTAAAGATAAAATCCCACCAACAGTTCCAAGAACATTACCTATGCTTGTTATGCCTTTACCTGGTACTCCACCTCCACCAAAACCTGTTGCCGAAGCTCCTGTACCACTTACACCTGGAATAAAAGATCTAGATTGATTAAAGAAATTTCCTACACTTCCTAAAAATCCAGGGTTATTAGAAGCAGCATTACTAGCAGCAGCTGCTTTTGTTTTGTTTAAAATGTTTGGTGAAATAGGCATTCCTCCACCAAGAGGTGAATATGTCATTGCTGTATTTCCTGGTAAATTTTGAACTACACTTGCAGGTAATTTGCTCACTAAACTTGAAATACCAGATCCAATACTACTTAATGTATTAGTTATTGAAATAGGACTTCCTCCTATGCTTCCTCCAGCATATCTAGGACCTGTACCTCCTCCTCCAAATATTGAATTAGGACCAATAGCATTTTCAACTCTTCCAGGAAAATCTTTTATATATCTAGCAGTTCCTCTTAAAAAACCACTAGCATCTATTGCGTTAGAGTATGTTGGGTTAAGAAAATAATCTAATTCTTTTAACCCTCTTCCTAAATAAGGTACTTGTCCTAAAAAACCTCCTCCTAAATCAACGCCTGTTAAATTTTGTCCTAACAATCTAGCGGACAATGCACCAACACCACCTGATAACAATTGATCGGTTGCTGTTGCTTTTATCATATCTTCTGTAGATATAGGGCCATATTCATCATCAGCTACATCAAAAGAATTATTTCTGGTGTTTGGATTGTAACTAATAGGGCTATAACCAGAAACTATAGTGGTTCCTTGACCTGTTCCTAAACCAACGCCTGGTCTAATAGGTTGTCTAGAACCACCACCTACAGTATATGTAGGTACACCTCTTGTCATTCCCGGTCTTTGTAAATAAGGAAGATCACTAAATTCAATTCTAGACGGAGGATTGTATCCGTAGTTTCTAGAAGAACCTCCAAATGTTATAGGATTTGCTACTGCTGGCATTATTTATTCCTATCTGCTAGAGCTTGCGTGTTAGGGTTGTTACCTGACAAAGCTCTTCTTCTGTTAATTTCACTAAATATATCTTCAGTCTGTCTAAAGTCTTGTACGTTTGGTAAAGGTGTATAACTTTGTTTTTTAGTTAAATCTTTTAATGCATCTCTAGATCGTGAATTTGGTATTATACCTAAACTTGTAATTGGACTTAACACAGCTGACAACCCTCTTGGTTTTTCTTCAGATAGACCAAGTTCTTTTTGCCCAGCTTGTATTTGTTCTGAAACGACATTATCTGACTCTGTAAACATTTGCGTAACAGCATCCATTATACCGTTTTGATAAAGAGTTATTTTTTCAGATGTGTTTAGGGCGCCTGGAGTAAAAAATCTTGGTTCTGCTATTGCTTCAGCGACATTAGGTTTCATCATTGCAGCAGCATATCCTTTTATACCACCATATCTAATAGCTATTGCTATTGCAGCTGGTACTGCAATTGATCCGGTGGCTACTGCTATTGGCAAACCAGCAAATGCAGCAGCTATTGTAGCAGCTATTAATTGACCAAAATTACCCGTTGCATTTTGTTCCTGTAGTCTTTTGCCCATTTTAACAATATCTTTAAATTGTTTAGGTGCATTTTTTCCAAATATAATTTTAAATCTTGCAGGGTCTTGATATAAATCTGTTATAAACTCTGCATTAAATATTTTACCAATTTGTTCAATGCTTGGAGTTTCATCAATATTTACTCCTAAAGCCTTTCTTATTTGATTTTCAATATATTTTTCTCTCAATACTTCTTTTGTTCCATCATCTAATTTGTTAAATATTTTTTCAAGCTCTTTAGTCCTAAATGCTTTTTTATCAAACATAGTATTTACAAGATTAATAACATCAGTTTCATCTTGTATATCAAAACCATCTTTACTAATGCGTTTAGCAAATTCTTGGTTTTGTAAATCTTTTAACTTAGTAACTTCATCAGCATATTCATTTATATTTTTTGTTAAATCTTTAATTTCCTGCGGTCCTAAATTATCATAAGACCTTATTGATTCACCTAATTTAGTAAATCTTTGTTGAAGTAAATCTTGTACAGCTCTTCTAGTTTCGTCTGAAGCACTTACAGGCATGCTTTCAATTGCGTTTGCAATTTTAATTAAATCACCTGTTGCTTCTTTTCCTAGTATTGTTTCTAAAGTAGAAGGACCTAATTTTTCTGTACCAGTTACTCGACCATTACCTGCATAAGCACGAATTTCTTCAGCAAATTCATACATATTTTTGTTAGCAGTTATTTTATTTAATAAGTTATCAACAAGAACATTCCTAAAAGCATTACCAATTAACTCTGGATTCATTTCATCTGTTACTTGCACAGCTCTTTCTGATCTACTTCTTTCTCCTAGTTTTCCTTCATCTACAGCTTGTTTTGCTAAAACATCGCCTTCTTCTGCTAATTCTTCAGTAACTCTAGTTGCTGCTTGTTGCCCTTCATCCATACTTGTTAATGGAGGAACATCTTTTTGCAAAGTTGGAACATTTTCATCAACAGCTTTTTTATACCCAGGTAAAACTTCTTTAGCTTGGTCTACAGCTTCATTCATTGCTCTGTTTGATCTTCGTGTTGTTTCTACTAAAGTATTAAAAACTGTATCTATTAATGCTGGATTAGCATCTTTACTCAATAATCTATTAATTAAAGCATCAGAGTTTTGTTTTTTCCTTGCTACATCTTGTGCTAATTTTCCTATTCCAAATTCTTCAAATAGTTGATAGCCAATTCTTTGTTCATCCATAAGTTTTGTAGACCTAACAGATATGTCTCGCAAAGATTTTATAGCTTGAATTTTTTGTTTATATTCTGGAGACCCTTTTCTTATTCCTTCAAAACCTTTTTTCTCTAAGGATGACATGGCAGAACCTAATTGTGCGTAAGATATTTCTCCATCTTTTATTGCCGCAGTCCACACTTTTCCTAAATCAATATTTTCATCAGCAATAACTACTTTTCTTAAAGTTTGAACTAATTCATTATGTTGCATTGGAGAAAGTAAACTTATAGGTTCATCAGCTTGATCTTGAGCAACTTTTATTAAATTTTTTAAAATTCCAGGCTCTAAACTATTAAACATTTTAGAACCTTTTTGATCATTTAAAATAGTTTTTAAAGCTTTAATTGTGTCATCTGTTTTTATAAATTGTGGACCTGCGTCTTCTCCATATCTTAATGCAAACTGTGGAATACCTTGTTTGTCTTTTATAATAGAAAGACCATCTGTATCTTTAATGCCTTTTAAGTAATTTAATCTATTTAAATCTTGATCTGGTAAATTAGATGTTTTTTCTAATACTTTTATTTCATCATCAATTGCTTTTATTGTGCCAGAAGGCAAGCTATCAACAACATCCACTATCTCTTCAACAACTTCATCAAATTCGCCGTCTAAATATTTTTGACTAGGTACAGGATTGTCTATAGAGTTGATTAATCCTCTTTCAAGATTTTTTTCTAAAAACAAATCGTATAATTCATCAGCTTCTTTATCTAGTCCTTTACTAAATAAATCATCAATTTCTTTTCTTTGAGTTGGTGTTATACCATCATTTAATTCTATAGGAACTGTTTTTGTCTGTGTTTTTTTAACAGTTCCTGGAGCTACATCAGCAATTTCAAATATATCTTGAATATCTTTAAAACCTTGCTTTGCTATTCTCTGTCCAACATCAATTGCTTCCGTTGCTGTTTTAGCCGAAGCATCCTGTATTTGATTATAAACATCTGCTATTTCATCAATATTTTTTGGACCACCAACATTTGTTTCATCTGATAATTTTAATAAAGAATTTAAAGCGCCTCTTAAATTAGTATGAACACCTTTAGTATATCTATCAGTTAATTCTACAAAATCATCAGTAGTAGTCGTAAATGCATCTTTAATTGCTTTATTTATGTATTCATCTACATCTGTTTTTTCTAATATTTTTTTACCCGCATCAGTCATTTGTAATGCGTTTTTCATTTCTTCTCTAAACACATCGACATTTTTTGATAACTTTTCTTGTCTTTTACCAGCTATTGTTTCTGCCATAAGTTGTAGTCTGTGTTTTAAGTTAATATCTAAATTTTGTTTTGCATAAAAATCTGGCATTATGCCTTTTTCAATATCAGCTAACATACTGTTTTGCTGTGGAGTAAGTTTTCCTGTTTCTTCATATTCTTTCCAAATCTTAGAAAAAGCATCTGAACTAGGATCGGTTGCTCCTTTACCATAAAAAGCATCTAAATGTTTTTGAGAATTACCTTTAAAGTATCTTCCTAGCCCTCTAAGCAATCCTCCAAAAACTAAATCACCTACACCTGCATATGTTGCCTCTGTTAATCCTCTTTTATTAACAGCACTAACTGCTTCATCAGATATTCCTCTTGCCCATTGTTGAGCTTCATCAATAAATGTTCCTATGTATGCTCCACCGGCACTTGCAGCAGAAGGTAAAATAAGAGCTGCTGCTAAAGCTCCTCCATAAGGAGTTCTTACTAAAGCTCTACCTAAAGCAGTTTTTGGTATTTTTTTAGCAGCAGCAGTAAAACCAGCTATTGAACCTATTGTAGGACCAAGCACTTCACCAGCAAGATCAATAATGTCTTCACCTTCAAATTTAGTAGAATCTATTGCGACTAAATTGTTAGTAGGATCCATACCTAATTCTTCTTGGCCTTTTGGTGTTAACAAAAAATCTCCTAATTTATCAACAACATAGCCTTCTTTACCAACATTCTTGTCTAAAAAATTTACTCTTTCTTTAAAATTATTTGTGTTTCCAAAACGAAATCTAAAACTATTATTTGTTACACCTGACTTGTAATCAGCACCTCTAAACCTTCCAGTGCTTGTAAACACACTTTGCTTTGGAGCTTCTTTTGAAATGTCTTGTTTAGGTGTTTGAACAGTGTTTGATTCTATTGTTGTAAAATCTCCACCTATTGCATTTCGTAAAGCACTTTCTTCTGCTGGAGACATCTCTTCTGCTTCTTGAATTGCTTCAATAACTTTACCGTCAAATGTTTTATAATATTTTTTTACAGCCACAATTTACCTTATTGCCTTAAATCTATTGTCCTTGATACTGCTGTTCTTCCGCCTGGTGATATTTCATTAAAATTTACAATACTACTTTTAGGAATAGTTAATTTACCTCCAGACTTAGCAATTCTTTCCGCAACTTTTCTTTCAACTCTTTCGATTTCATCTAAATAACCACCACCAGGCGATGTTTCTGCCATAGAGTAAAGTGATTGTAATGCAGTATTTGCATTATAAGATGGTTTTTCAAATATTTTTACAAGCTCTTCTAATGATGCTTTTGCTGAAGCAACGTCCGTAAATGTTCCTAAAATATTAACAATGTCATCAGCTCTTTTTCTGTCAGCATCAGAAATAGTTCTGTTTGATTCACCTAATAATATCGTAATGTTTTGAGCTGTAAATCTTTTAGCCCATCTAGCAAGAATTTCTGGTGTAGGTATTAATTGTCTACCTGTAACTGGATCAAAAGCAGTTCTATCTATACCTGCAAGAGCAGATATACCTCTTGATAAATCATTTACTCTTTGAGATAAACCAACAGTATCAGCGCTAATTAATTCTTTTACCATGTTAATTTCATCAAGAGTGTCTCTTGAATATTCTTCTGCTTTATATATATCTCTTATAATTGGAGCTATATCTACATCAGGCTCATACTTTACATTGCCTTTTTTATCTTCTCTTAAACGAACTTGAAATTGTAAATTATCTTGACTACCTCTACTATAAAGACCTGGAAGTTTTACTTTTAAAATTTGTTTTTGCATTAAAGGATCAGCATCTGGCCCTTCGCTAAGATCTTGAATATTTTTAGCAATTTTTGTTTGTAATAATTGATTTTGTAATTTTTCTTTTTCAGAAATACCTTCACCGCCAATTGGTATTCTACCAGCTAATATTGCTCTTTGTGTAAAGTTTTCTTCTGCCATTTCTGGTGGAGCAAACTCATAACCTAATTGAGATATTTCTTCTATTGATACTGGTTCAGGCGTTAGCTTGTAAGTGTTTTCACCAGGAACTCTATATGCTAAAAATTGTTTTCCTTTAGCTGATTCTTCTTCAGCTTGTGATCTTGCTAAATCAGACATTGACATTCTTTTTTGCACTGTTCCTACAACGCTTCCATCAAAAGGAACAGCACTGTAAGCTGCCATAGCTTCAGCATCGCCAATATTTTTTTCTTCTCTAACTTTTTTTAATTCTTTAGAAAAATCACTATTAACAACACCTTTAGGAGCCTGTTGAAATTGTTTAATATCCATATCAACAATTGCATCTAATGCTTCGCCAGTTCTTCCTGTTTGTTCTTTAAAGACTTCATATAATAAAACATTTCCTTCAGGAGAACTATCAACAGGAATTTTTTCACCTGTTCTAGGTTGAATAAAAAATACTTCTCCAGTGTCATTATCTGTTTCTGTATTGGTTTTAATCCAATCTCTAAAATCCTCCATATCATCAAATTCTTTTTTTTCTTTATTTTTCTTTGTTTCTTTTTTAGGTTTTTTGTTATTACTCGCAACTTTTTTTAAATCATTGCTCAAAGACTCTAAATCTTTTTGAATTTCATTAGCATTAGATCTTTCAATAATTGGATCAGTAACTAAAGTATCCTCTACTATGTTACCAACACCAATGCCAATTGGACCACCATAAGCATAACCTTTTGGTTTTATAATAGGCGGATTAAACATAATTAACCTCCGTACGCTCGTTGATCAAATCCAAAACCACTTGGGTTAAACATAGAATATGGATTCACATATGGAGCGTATCCAGACAATGTTGTTTGCATTGGACTAGCTACAGGAGCTTGACCTTGACCCATCATCATAGTGTTGCTTGGTATACCTTGAGCTAAACCAAGTTGATAAGTTGTTCTATTAAATGGGTCCATATAAATGTTATAAGCGTTTTGTCTTTGTGTATCATATAAAGACTGTTCATAACCTCTTGCAGTTCTACCAGCATTAGCAAGAGCTGCAATATCTGCACCTTGCAATCCTTGTAAAGTACCTCCAGCACCTATAAATCCAGAACCTAAATTTTGCAAAGCTGGAGCAAAACCTGCTAAACCAGTTCCTAATTGTGCAAAGTTTTGACCACCAGACGATATACCTGTTGATAGTTGAGAAAGTAAACCAGCAAGTCCAGAACGAGCTTGACCAAAACCTTGGCCTAATCCTGCCATAGTTGGGGCAGCTCCTCTTAATGCTTGTTGTTCTATATTAAATTGATTTTGTGCTTGATTAAAAGCAGACGCTAAACCTTGATTAATAACATTTTGTCTAGCATCCTGTCTTTGTCTTTCCATTTCTAGCTCAATCATACCAGCTCTTGTAGAGCCTCTAAGTCCTGAGTTAGCAGCTTTAACATTTAATTCAGTTATTTTATTATCGTAAAATTCGTCAATGTCTCCTAATTGATCTTCTACAACGGCTTCCATATAAGGATTCATATAAAAATTAGCTGCATTTGGAGTAAAAGAACCAAGACCAGCTTGTAACATATTTATACCTTCGTATATGCCACGTTCTGTTGGAGCTAAACCACTACGAGCTAACATAGCTGCGTCTCTTAATCCCATTACACCTTCAGAATAAAGTGGGTAAGCATCTCTCATTACAGATGCACCCTCTCCTAAGAAAGGAAGAGCACCTTCATAAGCCTCCATACCTCTTTGGAAATATGGAAGATATGCACCTACACCTTGTGCTGTCATGTCAAGAGCACGTTGTTCTAAAGGATTAAAAGGAGCTACTTGAGTTGTAATAGCCTCAATAGGCGGTGGTTTAGAAGAAAAAGAATATCCTTGGTTAAATAAAAATTCTGTTAAAGCTCTTATATAAGGGTCTGCTAAATTATATTCTACATTACCAGCATATGTAGCATCTGTTACACTAGGAAGAGTTCCTGTAAATGTATATTGTCCTTGATTAACTGGAGTTGTCATGATTTCATTGCCTCTAAATCATTCATTAAAGAATACATTTCTCTAACACCTTTTTTTCTGTCGCCACCACCAGCTGCTTTTACAGCTTTAGCTGTCATTACAAACTCACCATCTGATAATCTTGCAGGAATAGAATCACTTGTTCCTGTGCCAGGGCCACTAGCTTCTCCACCTTCTCTTAAATCAACACCTCTACCTTTTAAAATATCTGCATATGTTAATTCACCATCATTATTTAAGTCTGGAAAAGCCTCACCACCCTTGGCCATATTAATAGCTGTTTGTGGTTGAGCGTAAGTAGGATAAAGTTGATTGTAGTCTATAACTTCAAACTGTCCTCCTAATTGATTTTGTACATCTTGTCTTGCTCTTGCTGATTCAAAACTTGCGTTTCTTCTAAATTGATCTGTAGGTAAATTTGTAGGTTTTGTTAAAGCTTCAAACATCATAAGAAATTGAATATCTTCAGCATCAAGAGATTCTTTTTTTCTTTGTTTATCTAGTATCTCTGCATATTTTTCCATTATTTCTTCGTCATTCATTTGTGTACCAAATCGTCTCATAATGCTTTCTCTAGCAGGATTATTAAATATATCGCCTGCCATAGTAGGAGAGCCTTCACCACCAAATACACCTGTTCCACCTCTCATTGGTATGTTAGCGTAACCTTCATCACCAAAAATAGAACCGCCAAGATATTGCCTCATTTGTTGTTGAGCTAAATTTCTAGCACCTGGTGTTCCAATAGCTTCTCCTAACTCTCCTTGTGCATATAAAGCACCTAAATCACCAAGAGTTCTTCTTCTATTTTCTTCTGTTCCTATTAAGGAACCTACACCTTGTCTAAATTGTTGTTCAGGAGACTTACCAAACATAGATGTTGTAGCTGCATCTAAAGCATCTGGACCATATATTAAACCAGCTGTTCCTAAACCAGTAGAAATAAATGGATGTCTATAAGCAAAACTACCTATACCTTTTAATCCACTTCCTGCTGCACCTGCTAATCCTTTACCTATACTTCCTAATGTGTATGTTGGAACACCAGATTCCATTAATCCCATAGTTGGTGTAGTTAAAAGAGGTTTACTTGGTCTACTAAAGTTTAAAAGATCTCTTATTCCTCTTGAGGCAGGTATCCCTAAATCGTCCATAGTTTGTGCTGTAGTTTTTGCAGCAAAAGATGTATTGACGTTAGGTATTGTAGAACCATAAGCTGTGTTTGTAGGTCCTCTATAAGATCCCATAGGAAACTTACTTACGTTTGATGATGGAGCTCCAGTTCTAAAGCTAAAATTTTGTAAAGATTGTCTACCAGCTGGAGTAGAATTTAAAAAACTTCCAATTCCTGATCTTGCTCTATTAAATTGATTAGTTATACCTGATCCAATTTGAGAACCTATATTACGACCTTGTGCCATAATAGAACCAAAAGCGGCATCGGCCGCTGGGTTTGCTACAGCTGGATTTGTAGCTCTATTAGCTCTATTAAATAAATTTTTAGTTCCTTGACCTATTCTACTACTCGCAACTTTTTGAGCCATAGGACTAGTAGCAAGTGTTTGTATACCTGATCTAGCGCTAGCTCCTAAACTTTCTAAAAAAGCAGGACTAGATCTTAAAGCTCCAGCAATATCTAAACCTCTTAAACTTGTTGTACCTGATTTTATGCGTGCTGCTAAAGAAGCGGCAACTTCGCCTGCGGCTGGATATTTTGTTAAGATAGCTTTTTGAACAGCTGCTGCTTTAGCTGCTGTTGAAGTTCCTTTTGCTGCATTCAATGCTCCTTGTGCAGTAACCAATATATCATCAGCTACAACTTTAGTTGCTGCGACTACAGGCTGAGTCATTCTTCCTGCAGCAGCTGATGCACCTGTGTAATTTCTTCCTAAATTTGCACCAGGTTGACTTCTTCTTGCTTGTTGTGAAAAACCTTTCCCAAATCTACTAGCTTGATTACCAGCACTTTTTAAAATACTTTGAGCTGTTGGTACAGCTTGTTTTAAAAGTGGAGTTGCTGCTCCCCTTGCTGCTCTTAATCCTCCTAATCCTGTTTGAAGCGCTCTTGCTAATAAACCTATTGCCATTACGATGTCACCACTGTTACTGTTCCTACGGAACTTGTTAAACTCAAACCTGTTGGATAAACCACAGGTAAATATAAATTTCTCCAAGCACTGCCATCGTACGCTTGGTGTACTTCCACCGTTGTATTAAATATTAACCCACCTGGACTAAATTTTCTACTATTTCTTTGTGCAGTAGTATAAGACGGAACTACGTTTAAGTCTAATTGAAAAAGATTTTGTTCAATTGTACGAACTAATCTGTTTAAAGTATTAGCATCTATCTCTTCTTGATTAAATCTAGGAAGAGAAGAAAAGGCTTGTCTTATATCAAATCTTGGCACTATTGTCTCCCATCTGGCTTAACATCTAATCGTGTAGAACCTAGCCTCCATCCTACACCTAATCTATTTGCTGTATTAACAGAATTGTCATTGTGACTAGATACTTTTAAAGCAATTTGTCTACCGCGGCCTCTAATATTTTTAACTTGTGTTGATGAGTCAACAGCTACAGTAGCGTCTGTTACTAATGATCCACCTGGAGCATCACGCATTCTTATAAGTAAATCAACAGTTTGTGGACCTGCTCCATCTATACCTATAAACTTAAAATCTGGTATAACCCTGCTAACAAAAGCAAACTGCTCACCGTCTTGTATGTCTATATCTCCAGACTGTATAAATACACCATCCATTGGAGAACCATCATCATCAAAACCAGTTTCATGAGAATATATATAGCCACTAGAAGATCCTTGAGCTGCTCTTGGTTTTTGATAAATACCATAATCAATCCAAGCCGTTCTTTCTAATTTACCTATAGACCATGTTCTTTGCACATAATCATAAGTAACATATCTATCTATTTCAGCAGAACCAGCAGATGGATAAAACCATCCTACTTCGTCAAATGTTTGATTAGAAAAACCAAATATTTTATATCGTTCGTCATAATTAAGATCACCAAAAACATACTCTTTAACAGAACATGGCAAAGTTTGAACAGAACCTGTGTATACATAAAAATTAGATTTATCCATCCAAAATGTTGCATCAGCTCCATTAACAGAAGCATTAGGGCCTAAAATCGACGGACCCCTAGCGAGGAGAGAAGTGGTAAAGGGAAGGGGTCCGCCTACGAATCGCAATGAAAACAATGCGATGTCGGTCCAAACTAATATTTCTTGTCTTGTTTGTAGACCACCAATAATTTCTGAGCCTAAATTTAATTCTATTTGATCAGCTGTAGAAGTACCATCTGTTCTTATTTCCCAGTCTACAGCACTGTTTTGATTAGATATTCCTATTACCATAGGATCTATTACTCCTGTTCTTGAAGACCCTGATATAGGATCTACACCCAATGCTATAACATGCCCATCTCTTTCAGATACGATAATTTGATTGGCTTTGTTTGGTGCAAGATTTGCGCCTGCGTCAGACGTAATGATGGTGGCACGGGAAGTCGTCCCTCCAGACTCATCCCATTTGTAAATAGCTCCACCCCTATTATTAATAATAAGATCCTCACCGTAGTTATCCTGATTCCATAATCTAAATTCAGCAGAAGGAGTACCATAACCCCAAGCACCAGCATTCCATGTGCTAGCTCCCCAACCACCTAATAAGGATTGTTGGTCTTCTCCTACAGGAATTTCAAATTTAAATGTTAGAGAACCTCCAGTATTAGAAGTAGAACCAGAGGCAGTCGTACTTACTGTTATATCAAAATTATTAGAATCTACAACAGCTACCGTATGATTTGCATTAATTTCTGTTATTGGAATACCATTAACAGGTCCAGAGAGGCCAGATATAGTTACAAAATCACCAGTTGCACAACCGTGACTAGGAACTGTAAATCTTACAGATGTTGTTCCGTTTGTTGTCATAGGATTATTTACAGTTTGTGTAGCTCTTAATGGAGTAATATCATAATAAATACCATCATTTAAAATATAAAATTTACGATTAGTGCCTACACCTACATACTGATTGCCATCAAAATCAGACCACTCAAACAAAGTTCTACAACTACCAACAAATTGATTGTCAGAGTATTTTTCCCATCCACCTATTTTTTGTGGTAAACCAGCTTGAAAACGAACAAGATTGCCATCAGTCCAACCACCTTCATTTGTGTAATCTGTTGTTTCTTTGTTTATTCCTGGTCTAAAATTAAACTTTGCTAACGGCATCTTCTAATTCTTCCACTTTCTCTTCGAGTTTTTCGATTTTCCAGAGAGCATCTTTTAATGCCTGAGTAAGTAAAGGAACCAGCTTAGATTGATCTAATTGCTGTAAAATTGGTGCGTCTGTTACTGGATCAACAGCGTCCTTGTCACCGGTTACTGCACTAGGTACAATTTCTTGTACTTCGTGAGCTATAAAACCTTCTTGTTTTGTAGGATTAATAATATCTTTAAACTCGTATAAAACGGGTCTAAGGCTCATTACTCTTTCACATGCGTCTTCTATATTACCAAGCTCATTTTTCTTTCTGTAATCAGAAGTTGTGTTGTAAGACGCATTTGTACCATTATTTGTAATAGTGCCTACAGTTGTTGCACCATTTAAAAATGTCATATGTGGTATACCAGTACCTTGATAAGATTTATACATAGCATCTGTATCTAAATAAGATGTAGCGTTAGTTGTGGCACCTGTTGTTGTTCTACCTGCGTAAAAAATATTACCTGTGTTATCTATGCGTATTCTTTCGGCTGAACCACCAGTCACAAAAGCTAATTGATTTGATGTTGCCTGTATTTCGTTTCCGTTAATATTAACACTATCAACAGTTAAATTAGTAGCAGGTGCATTAGAACCAATATCAACACCATCTATAGTTCCAGAATCAATATCAGCTTGATCTAAATAAGCAATACCATCAATGTATAAGTTTCTCCATTCATGTGTTGTAGAGCCTAAATCATGTGTATTATCGGCTGTTGGAATAACACCTTCTGTTAAAAGAGTTCCTATACCATTTTTTACATTACCGTTTGTTGCCCCAAGACCATCAGAAAAAATCATAGCTGTTACACCATTTGGTACCGTTACTGTTGTTCCAGATGAACCTTGTTTAAATACTAAACTAAAACCGCCTGTTGTAGCGTTTTTTACATACCAAGTTTTTTCTAAATCATTTGGGCTTAAAGTTATTGTTCTTTCTGCTGATAAAGTTCCAGTAAAATTAATGTATTTATTTCTTGCAGTTGAACTTGAACCATCAGAAACAGCTAAAGTTGCATTAGCATCTGATAGTGCATGACTGACATAACCAGATATTGCTTGATCAACCAATTCCATATTTGTATTTGTACTTGTGCCCCAAGTACCTGATTCTTCACCAGTACCAATTAATTTTATACCTAAATTACTAAATGTAGCCATTATGCAGCAACCCTTGTCCAATTTGGAGTTTGACTTGTATCTACCTCTTGCCAAATAGATACATTGCCAACACTTCCTGTCATACTTAGTCCTGTTGGGAATATATCAGAACCAAAGTTCATTTGAACAAAACCAATATCTCCCGTTGTGTTTACTCCTGTTGGGAATACACCAACACCAGTGCTTACACTAACACTTCCTTGTGAAGATGTCATTCCTAAATCAACATTGCCTGCTACAGAAACTGCCATACCCATACCAGAGTGAGCACTACAATATATGTATAGTGTTGAAGGTGTAGAATCTGTAATTGTTATGGTTGTAGAGCCTGTAGAACCAGGTGAACCAGAAACACTTACATTAGATGTATATTCTGAACCACCACCATGCGTACCATCTTGTGTTGTTGAAAATCTTAAAGGATGACCACCGTTTGAATTATCTGTTTGATCAAACACATAAGTAAACCCTACATGCAATGTAGTTGGCATTGATAATGCACCATCAATATAATATTTATTTCCTGTTCCAGCATTGCCAGAAACTTTAACTGAGAAATTTTGATTTTGTCTTGGTTTAGCAACAACACTTGTTTTTGCAGTTTCATCACCAAGAGCTGAGGCTATTGCAATTCCACTTGGAAATACATTAGGAGCTAATGATATTGATTCACTACCTAAAGATGCTGTAGCAGCAATACTATTACCAGTAACAAATACAGTTTCATTTCCAACAGCTTGGACTGAATAAGGCCCTATTGTTTGAAAAGCTGCTTGTACTCCAAAAACACCATCTACTCTACTAAAAGCAGTACCTACGCTATTAAGTTGTGTTTGTGCTTGCACACCTGTAGGTAGCACAGTTACAAATTCACCAGCAGAAGCAGTTCCTAAAGAAGATGTTAAAGAAAATCCTGTAACAGATACACTTACATCTGTTACACCCGGTGAAGAAAAAGTATCTTGAGCATATGTAGCAAATCCATAAGACATATTTTATAATTTAGTTATCTGACCTGATATAGCAATACTAAAACTATCGCCATTTTTATAAGTTACGGTTCTAAGTTCTGTTTCTTCGTTTGTTGATGAACTTTGTAAATTTGGGTGTTCTTGAAAACCATTTTCAGCAGTGTAAATAGTTTCTAAACTTTTACCAACAATAGGAATTGTAACAGTTTCTACACTAGAATTTGTGCTATCTTCATCTGTGTAATGATGTAAGTTTTGATTTAGTTCTGTTACTTTTACTGATGTACCTTCTTTGTCATTACCGTCTAATTTTTCATAAACTAAATCTAATGATGTATCAATTAATGTAACCACTACATTTTCAGAACCACCATAATAATCATCAGTTCTTTTTAATAAATCCATTGGCATCATTATCTCCTATAAAAAATTTGGTTTAGTTGGAAAAGCAATATTTGGAAAACCTTCTTGTGCAGGTAAATCTCTTAATGCTTGTCTATATGTTGTAGCTTCGGTTTTTTGTTCATCTGTTAATGGGCTGTCAGAAACTAATGACCAATCACTTTCTTGCAAAAGTGTATTTCTTTCTATTTTTTTAAATTCCTTCAAATTTTCTTCTGCATTTGAATCTTCTCTATTATCTACTTCAATTTCGACAACTTTTCCAAGACTTGCATCATATACATTTTCTTTTGCCATGTTTTGTCCTTATTTCTTAATTGCGTAAACAGTTATTATACCTTCTTCAAAACTTCCAGAACCTGGATAAAAATAAAATTGTTCTGCGTAATCAGTTGTTGTTGCACCTCCACTTCCTGCACTAAAAGAACCCATTTCATTATTCATATAATAATTATTTGCTCCTGTTCTTACATTTGCTACATAGCTATAAGCTGCATTTTTAAAATTATTTTCGTAAACTACTTTTCCAGTAAATTTACCACTATAAGCATTTCCATTATAGTTTTGTACTGGAGAATTGTTTCTGTAAGGATAATTTGCACCATACATTCTAAAACTTAAATAAAAACTGAAAGCTTGGTTAGCTGTTTGATAACTAGAACCATTGTAATTACCTGTAACTTGACCTATAAAATCAGCTCCTGTCATAACACTTGAACCATTTTTGTAAGGTTTAAATCTTACATTGTAACTTGTATCATTACTTATACCTACACCATAAAAATGTATTTCATAAGCCCTAATTTCACTTGCAGTTAAGCTATCAGGTTTAGAAATAATTACACTTGAACCTACGCCACTATCTCTTAAAAAGTCTACAGCTCCACAAAATACTCTAGGATCTCCACCACCACCACTAGAAATAGACTTTGTTGGTAGTCTTAAATTAGTTGTTTGAATAGCTTCACCAGCAAGTGGGTTATCAGTATCATTTGCAATATCTGTATCAGGTGTTGTAACAGTTACTAATGCTCCTGTTGATGAAACATAATATTTTGTACCATGTGTCAAAGATGTTTGATTTTGTTCAATGCCTTCACTGTCAAATGGTAGTACTGAAATTGTGTTTCCTGCACTACCAGATTGTTGTGCAAAACCAAATGATAATGCTTTATTTGTAGTGTTTGTAGTAATTGAATGTGGTAAAGTTCCTGATTTAATTTTTACACTACTAGAAGTAAAACCACTTGCACTGCTTTGTGCTATTTGTAACCATCTTCCTGCTTTAGCATCTGTAAGAGAAGATAAACTAACAGTATCAACCATTCCCCAAAAACCATATTTTGAATATCTTGAACCACTATTACCATCATAACTACTTGTGCTAAGATTGCTTTCTAAAGTATCTGTTATTCCTGAAAAAGTATAAACTCTTAAATTATTATTTGGGTTTTCATACGGACCTTGATAATTGTCACTAAAACCAATGACAAATAATTTTTTATTTAAATGGTCATAGTGAATAGGTAATGCACCTTTGTTTTGACCTGACCCATAACTATCATAAATAAATCTATCCCATGCATCTGTACTATAACTACTTTCTGTTAAATCATAAGCAACAACTTGCCATCTTATATTTTGACCTGCAGTATAATTTGCAATAGAAAAGAATACTTGTCCATGACCATCTGCGGTTATGTATTGTCTATATTCGTAGCCTTGGTCAACAGTTCCACTGTTAGTTAATTCACTTCCATAACCATCTGAAGCGTAATCAAATGTCCAATTAGCATTACCACTATTAGGTGAAGCCTTTATTAAAGTAAATTTTCTATTGTAATTTACGCACATAATTAGAGCTTTATTGTTAGTATGGTCATAAGCAATTCTTGTAAATCTACTTTGTCCACTTGTTGCATTTGCTCTATAACTATTGTTTGTAGATGTTGTTCCTCCAATATATTCGCCATTATATTGACTACCTGTCCATTGAACAGACCATTCACCAATATACCTTGTGTTGCCATACATACCTGCACTTAAAAACTTAACAAGATTATCAGTGCTAGTATCAATAATTGTAGTATCACCATCATATACTTGTGAACCTGATGTACCTGCGGCAATTCTACCAACATCATACATACCACTATAAGTACCACCTGCGGTTGTATATTTTGTGCAAACACCTGCACTAGTCACAGTGAGCATAAAATATTTCCAAGGTTGATTATAACTATTAGTTTCTGTTGAATGAAAAAATACAAAGAATGTTCCACCTGCGGCTGCATTGCAATTTTTAACAAATCTACATCTTAATGTCGGTTTGGCTGAAGCTGCTTGACTTATTGATGGGTTAAAATCATTACCTATTGTCCAATTACCACTTCCTGTATGAATGAATGTTTTAATTCTTAAATCATAAGATGACCAACCTCTAGCCCATACAAAAACAAATCTACCATCATCGCTACCGCACATTGCTGATTGTGTGCCATAATAATGAGGTGCAGGACTACCTGCTAAAGTACCGCTGATAGTAGATGATACATAATCTGCTGCACTTACACTATAATTTGTTGTTGTTGCTGTTTTCTTTACTTTTTTAGTTTCACCATTACTTTCTCTTGTTACAACATTACCAATAGATATGGCATCTGAACCTGAACCAACAACCATGTCAATTTGATTAGCGTCTTCTAAAAATGCCGCTCTTTCAGCAGGGTAAGTTGTAAAAACTGTTGATGTACCTGCTAATGTTATTTTTGCTCCTGAATTAGAACTTTCTAAAACTGTATCTCTACTTAAAGTTGTTCCGCTATCAGTATAAGTACCAATACCAACTTCAAAGTTGTTTCCAGACGTAATTGCATAGTATGTTTGATTTCCATTACCAACAACTGAAAACGTCTGAAAACCGGGCTCTGCGGAACCAAGCGTAATCGTTCCAGTACCAGTGGTAGTGGTTGAAACCTTTACTCTATCTTTAACAACTATTGCCATTAAACTTTAAGCTATTCTTATAATAGCGTTACTCGAGTCGGCAGTAGGAAATTGGATAGTGAAATCTCCAGAACTTGATGATTTATCAGAACCAAAATCAAGAACTGCTACTGCTTTATTAGATTGTGTTGAGTTATATATTAAAGCGCCTCTAGCTGTAATCGTAGAAGTACTAAAAGTTGTGTCAGCAAAATCTGTAAAAGCTGTTGTTCCTGAAGCGGTTGGTGTTACATTTGTTAATGAATTACCACCAGCAGAGTATCCTGTTCCTGTTGTTTCATTAGTTGTTGCATACGCAGTGGTTGCAGCACCTAAATTAGCTGAGGAAGTATACAATGCAAGTTTAAATGTTGCACCTGTTCCAGCTGATCCACCTCCTGATCCGTTTGTAAAATTGTGCACACCTTGTAAAATTTCAGTTTTAAAGCTAGTACACATTGCTTGAGTTATGGCCATATTACATTCTCCTTATAATTTCAGCGAGGTCATCATGTCCCTCTCGGGACAATGTACCACAAATAGTCGTACGTTCAGACAATATAGCTTGTTGCATATAATATCTCAACACTTTGTGGACATTTTCTTTAAATGCTTCTGCCTGATCTCGTATTGCAGGCGGAGCATCTTGGGAAACTGAGATAATATGATCAGTTGCTCTATTAGCCCAATGATCACTATCTAGCCCCTTATTATTAGTTGTTATTACATTGACAGTACCTGTATTTGTACCAATTTCCTCTGTAAACATTAAGTCACCTCTATTCTTAAACTATCAAAACGATATTCATCACGCCTATCTCTACCTTCAAATAAATTTTTCTGTCTTGATATTTCCTCTGCGAACCTTTTTTCATATTCTTGTTGTAAGGTAGGCTCTCCCTTCATAAAAATGTATGCTTCAATTAATGTTCCGTACAAAAGAGCATTTCTAGAATTTTCTGATAAAAAAGTACCAGATGTATTAACAGTCAAACTTGGTGGTCTATATAAATAATTTAACTCCATTGTGTAATCAACATCTGGAGTAGGTGAAAGTAAAAATGTATTGTCTTCATTTTCTGTATTACTGCCAGCATCAAAATCTGCATAATACTTTGGTCTTCCCCTTAAATTTGTTTGCGTTGGGTCATAATCATATGCTTGAATAAATGATGGATGTTTTTTATCAAGATAATGATAATCACCATTTGCATCTATTGCAGCTAAAGAAAAAGAAGCTAAATAATCTTCTGGTCCTTTTAAAAATCTATTACCAGCAGTGCTTGTACCATTAGCAGTTTTTCTAAAAACATTAATTTGAACTAACTCTAACAATCTTTCTTCAGCATTTTTAATAAAATCGTTTATTGTGCTTACAAAAACAGTTTCATCGTTTTGTGTATAATTTTGTACTAATGTTTTTAATTCATCTAATGTCATGTTATTACCACCGTAACTGTACCAACATTTGACTCTATTGCCGATACAGAAAATGCAAAACCAATAGGATCAAATGTTTTATCTGTAAAAGCGTTTACTTTACTTGTTTTTACTACACCTTCACCCGCAGATATGTCTTTATCTGGTCTAGGTTCGTATAAAGCTTCTGGATCAACAACATTAACTCTTAGCTCTAATTGAGGTTGTTTTGGTTCCCAACAGCTTGGACATGTCTTTAAACCATTCCATTCTTTATGCAATTCTTTTAAATAATATCTTTGACCACATCTATCGCATTGTCCAAAAGCTTTTTTACCTGTAGCATAAGTCATGAAAGCCTCCTATAGCTACGCATAGAAGGTCTTATTTGATAGCTTTCTCTTACTTCATCTTGTTCTGCTGCTCTTTTAAACTCTTCTTCATAAACAGCTTTAAGTAGTTGTGTTCTTTCAGGAGCTCTTTTCATAGACAAATAATAAGCAAGACCGCTAGTTAAACAAGGATAAAATCTAAAAGGTACTTGCATAGTGTTTGAACCGTAATCAGCATCATCAATTCTTTCTAAATAATTATAAACAATTTTATCGTTATTATTGTTTGATGTTGGCCATATTTTTATTTTTGGAGAAATTTGTTTATCTACAAAATATTGACTAGGTGTACTTTCGTCTGTTTTATCAGGTATTTGCAAATACTCTTTACGACCAATTGATTGTATAATTGTGTCTGTATCTTTACCATTTACAACCTTACGACTAGCAACTCCTAAAACATCAATTGCACCCTCTGGTAAATCATAAGTTGTTTGACCTTTTGTAAGTGTTTGAACTTTTTCTTTTACAGTCCATTGATTTAGACCTCTGTTGGCCCAATCAGCTAACATAAGATTTATACTTCTTTGAGCTGTTTTTAAATCATAGCCAGTTCGTAGTTGTAGACCACATCTTTCAAATGCTTCTTCAACGTATTCAGCAACATCTAACTCAAAATCTTTGCTATTACTAACTGCCATTTCATTACCCTATTTTAGTAAATTTTCTTTTACCAGGAGCTATTGCACCACAACCTATATTTCCAGATCTTGACCCTGGTTTTATAGTTTTACCATTATAACTTACTAATCCACCCGTATTAAATTTTTTTATTTTAGTTGAGTTTTGTATTTGTTTATTCATTTGAGCCCTTGAAATAGTCATTATTATAAAGATCCAAAAATATCTATATCAGTCATTTGAGGCTGATCATAATCTTGTCTTCTTACAAATCTAGGTTCTTGGTTTCTTACGTCTGACATGTATCTTTGAAACTGCTCTACGTCAAATCTAGAATTAGGATTATACTTTGGAAGGTTTGACATGTGTTCTTGAAATTGTCTTTCGTTTAATACTCGCCTTAATACCTCTATATCAGCAGCATCACCGGGTCTACCCGCGTATGTATCATAACCAGGACTACCAAAACCACCTATAAAAAATGGCATTGTGCGAGGTGACGTTAAACTACCATATCCTGAATACATTGAATAATTAGGAGAAACTCTTTGATATGGAGTTGTCATACCTGATACTGCAAAGTTAGGAGCTGAATTATTAAAAAAAGAACCAACTTTATTACCGATATAACTAGCAGCAGCTGGGATTCCTTGAGTAATTAATTGACCTATCACATCTATTTCCTTTTTAAACCATCACTAATTTTAATAGCAAGCCTATTACACTTGCTGAAGCACCAATCAATATAAACTCTATTCTATAAAGTCTTTTATCTATTGCATCATATCTTTCACTACATGCATCAACATGTAAATCAATTTTTTGTTCTACCGTCGCTACCGTAGCTTTTGGCATTACATTGTTCCAAAAATATTATCATACATAGTAGGATTATTTGTACTTAGATAATCTTGATAATCTTGTGAATATTTTTGACCTTCAAACGGTGTATTTAAATAATTTTGATAATCTGTTGTATACATATCACCAGTAAAACCAGGTGAAGTATATTGATTATAAAGTGTTGAATAAGGATTGTAAGGCAATTGATTATAGTTAAATCCTCCATAACCCCCAAAGAAAGGTGAACCATACATTGAAGGCGAGAAACCACTGCCCATATTACCGTAGAAAGAACCAATACCACCTGCATAAGGATTCATACCATAACCATAACCCATACCACTAAAGAAAGGATTACCATAACCCATACCACCACCATAATTATAGCTAGGTTGTCTAAACATTGAGTTTATAAGACCAAACAATCCACTCATATCTCCAAAACCTGTTTGATTAGAAGGTTGTTTTTGTTGAGCTAATAAATCATTGTAAAGTTGTTCATAGTCAACACCTGCGTCTACTGTTGGTTGTTCAATTACTTCTTCAACAGTTGTATCAACAATAGGATCAAATAAAGTTGGGTCGGGATTTGCAGCACGAAATGCATCTACTCCAGCAAATGTTTCAATTCCTGGATAAAGAGCATTTACGTCTGATGCAAGACCCATAGCAGCTTTACCTGTTGTAGGATCTATATAATAAACTTGATTTCTTCCAGTTCCGGCACCAAAATCTTGATTGTATGGATTGTAGGTAATATTACCTGTAAATTCAGGCATTGTTGTTGGATCATAACGATTAACTAAATCCATAAAAGATTCATCACCACCATATCTTGCAATTATATCATCAAGAGTTGTACTTCCTTGTAAGAAAAAATCAGCAGTGCTACCTAGACCTCTATCAACTAAAGCATTAGCAATTTCTTGAGCAGTTGAAGATGGTAGATTGAGATCAAGAGAAGAGTCATCACTAGAGGATTGATTATCACCAGAAGATTGGTTATCACCAGAGGATTGGTTATCACTAGAGGATTCGTTATCACTAGAGGATTGGTTATCACCAGATGATTGGTTATCATCGGAGGATGAGTCATCAGGTGGAAGAAAATAACTTTTTGTTATTGGATCATAAACATAACCAAGACTTTCTAAATAAGTATTATCTCCAGAAAGTGTATCTGCTAAAGCTTGTGCATCAGCATTTAAAGCTTGTTGTTCATCACTTACCATGCCGTAATTTTCTATAATACCACTACCATCAGCAGCATAAGTAACACCATTAATAGTAACAGTTCCGTCAGGATTAGTGATTGGAAGAAATGCTAGATTATTAAGAAAACTATATTCATCAGCCATCTTTTAAGCCGTGTAAGTTATGACACAATTTGTAATACCAGAATCTGATACTACCCTCATGCCTCTTTTTAATCTAATACCTGAATCAGCATAAAAACTATCACTTTGTCCACTATTTACTTTAAAAGTAGCTTCAGAGGTAAAAGTTCCAGAAGAATTTTTTGATTGGATTTGAACTGTACCATCTGCAGAATTAGCTTCTAAATATATACCTCTAAAATAAACAACTTGATTTGTGCCTTTTACTGCGGTGTTTACATTATTAGTATCACCAGCAACAACCACTGTAGTCGCATTAGAACCTTGTTGATGAGTTAAATATGGCCCTGCCATTTATACCTCCTAAGATAGGTTATTATTTTGTATATAAAGCACTGTTACAGTTGCAGCACCTGTTGAACCGTTACCAGTGCCGGCTGTAAAATCTGCAAAAATTCTTAAATCAGTTGTACCAACGTCAGTAGCTTCAGTATCTAAAGTACCGTGTGTTGTTCCAAGAGCTTTAACATTAGTTGCAGGTAAAAAAGCATCAGGATCAGAAGCTGTTCCAAGAGCAACAGTAGCAGTACCACCATCATTATTAACAGTTGTTACATTTAATATTACATCTACTACTTGTGAGTTAGCAGGTACTACTGCAACAGACTGATCTAATGCAGAAGCTCCAATAATATCTATAACTGCTGATTGTGCCATTACAACAGATCCAACATTAGCAACGTCACTGCCAACTGTTGTTCCTGTAGTATCTTTAATTGTGCCGGCCTTTATAGGTCCGGAAAAAGTTGTTGTACCCATTATTTTCTCCTTAGTCGTTAAAGTCGATCTTAATTGATCGTCTAGGGATTCTTATAAGTTACATAAGAAAAATAGATAATGCAAATAAAAAAAGGGGTTAACAAAAGCTAACCCCTTAAAGAATTGATACTTAATTAATTAAGCACCTGGTGAACCATAGATTCCACGAGGATCTGACCACCCGTAGCTGTAACGCTCACGAGCTTTAAATCTCATATTACCTGTATTGAACTCACCTTCCATTGCAGTTCTTAATGGTGCACGAGTAAAGTGTTTTAACCCGTTTGGTGCATCGGTCATTAAGAAAAATGCGTCAGGGTCTGTTAAATAATGATTAACAGTATAACCCTGTGGAATAGAACCGGTTGAATTGATAGCATTTAAATCGTTATCAGCGGTTCCAACTCGGCCTTCAGATTTTAATAATCTTTCAGCTACGAATTGTAATTCCGCAGGAACGATAAGTTTCGTGCCACGAAGTGCTACGATTAAGCCTCTTTCATCAGTAAATTGACTGATTGTAATAAGACCGTTTTCTAAAGCAGTTTCGTTCAGATCGGTTGCTGTGGTTGGTTCATTTGCAAAGGTCCCCCCAACAGAAAGCGGATGGTCAGTGGCAATCATTTCTTTGCCATCACCACCTGGAAAGTTTGCGTTGAATGCGTTATTTAACACTGACGCAGCTTTCACTTGCTTACTATGTGCCATTGATCGTGCTAATGCACGAGTATAGCGATTTGACAGACGGTCGTAGAGGTTGTCTTCGACAGCTTCTTCAGTTAAGGCAAATGCCATTGCTACAGTTTCGTGTGTATAACGAGCTGTATAAACTTCAGTCGCTGAGTCGTATTCAACTCCAGCACCTTCTGATTTTGTTGGGGCCGCTCCAAATCCGGAAAGCATTACTTCTTCTTCGAAAGCTCTATCTGATGTTTCAGTTTCAAAGATTTCAGCAGCTTCGTCTCCGTATTTGCTGTACTCTAAGCCAAAGAGAGCGTTTAGACCAGGCTCTAGTTCTTTAGCAAGTTGTGCTCTTGATATAGCCATTGTTTATCTCCCTAATTTAAGCCAGTTGTACCAGCAGAAGCGAAATGGTTGTTGATCATAACTACGACATTTGTATTTGCCGTAGAAGTATCATCATTGTCTGGATCAGTTGATACTGCAAGAGCTTTCAGAGGAAGAGAAGCAGTTGTTGCTGCTGTTCCTACATCTAGTTCTGCATATGAGATACCGCTATTAGCGCTTCCTGTACCTGAATTATCCACAATATCATAGTTAGCAAAAACGCCAGCTATAGTGAATGCAGCATCTGCTTGCACTTCACAAATAATATTAGGATCGTCCACTACATAAGCTCTAACTTCGCTAGTAACTGCACTATCGCCTGTCCAATGGTTTGACCATCTAGGTTTTCCAGTTGATGAATCTGTAAATTGGCACCCATTAAATACGCCCACTACAAGTCCACCATCTCCAGCAGCCATTCTTTTGATAAATCCGGTTGTTAAACCTTTAACAATATCACCTTGATAAATACTTGTTGTATCACCATTAGATACTTCGTATTCTCTTTGACCGCCAGTGTAAGCACCACCGCCAAGTAAGGCAGCAGGTCTTAACCCAAATGGAGCATCTTTATTAGCCATTAGCTACTCCTATTAGATGTTTGATACTATTTTTTATTTAGTACCAAAGGTTACTTTTGAACTTCGCTCTGCCTGAAATTTAGGCATCGCTGAATTATTGTCACGCATCCAATCGTTATCAACCGCCTGCATTTGCTCTTGAGCACGCTGTGCGTAATATTGTTTGCGCTGTTCGACAAATTCTTCTGGTATTCTTGCCAGAAGTAAACCGCCTACTCCAATGACTCCGGTATATTTACCATCCTCGACAGCTGGAAAGACGCTACCCTCATACTCATCTGCACGAACGAGCTCATAGCCTTCGGTCATTCTTGAATGAACATTGTTCTTATCATCATAACCTAATACTTCAGCTCTAATCCATCTATGGACATAACCAGACGGTGGGGTTGGGGCGTGCAATTTATTGGGTGGTCGCCATTGCACGGGGCGTTGACTAGAGGTTCGTGTTTCAGTTGACCGAGCGCTTCTATCGGTTGCAGGAGCTTTAGAAGTTTCTGCATCTATAAATTCGTATTCGTTATTTTCTTCTGACATCATATACCTCTATGAATTATTTCTTGCATCAATTTTTGCAACTTCTTTGGCATATGCATCAAGCGGTACACCAAGTCTTTTAGCTACAGAAATTTGTGCTGGGGTTAATTTAACACTTTTTTTACTCTTTTGGCTAGTCTTTCCTTGAGATACAGGAGCAACTGTTTGAGTACGGGCATTTTTACCCTCAAATTTATGTGGAAATTCAGTTCTAATTCTTTTATCAATTTCTGAATAATAGTCATCAGAATTTGGATCAAAACCTTCTTCCTCAACAAGTTGTTGATGAATTGTAAAAGCCGTAGCTGTCATAGCACGGTCTTGTCCAAACCAACTATTCTCTTCTCTTTCAGCCCAATCAACTGCTTTCGCATCTGGTTGAGGTGGAGGAGCATATTCTTGTTGTTGTGGTTGTTGTTGAGCGCCAGGTTGCTGTTGATAATTTTGTTGAGCTTCTTGCGCTTGTTGTTGTTTTTCTTGATTACTTTTAAAAAGTCTTAATCTTTCTTTTTCAATAGCAATTTTAGCCATAACTTGTTGAGCATCAGCCATTTTATCAACTTCGCCAGCTTCATACGCTTCCTTAAAAGCAGCTTTAGCTTGAATTTCTTGAGAATCAATACGGCTAGATGCTTCTGCACTATAACCTGTGTTTAGATTAGTAAGTTGACCTCTTAAAGCGTCAGCTTCTGCTTTTTGTTGTTGAGCAAATTGTAAAGCAGCAGCTTCTCTTTCTTCGGACTCTTTTCTTTGTGCAACAAGTTTGTTAATTCTTTTTTGAGTTTTATCTCTTCTTTTATCAAGCTCTTCTTCACTTAATCCTTGAGATACAGACTCACTATCAGTTTCAGTTTCATTGCTAGTTACATCAACAATAGCTGGTTGGCTTTCGTCAATAGTTACTGCTTCTTCAACTTCTACTATTTTTTCTTCAGTTTCTTCATTCATTAGACACTCCTATATTGTATAAACATCAGTTGGTTCCAAGATAGTTCCGAGAATCTCATCGTCATTTAAAATCCTAATTTCGCCGTCAGCAAGTTTAATTCTTGTTCCAGCGTACTTACTAATAATTACCCATTCGCCTTCTTTACAGTAAGGACCGTTAGGAAATTTATCTTTATCTTTGTAAGCGTCAGGGCCTAAAGTAACAACGTAAGCTACAACTGTAGCTAAAGATTCTCTTTCTCGTGTCTCGTCAGGTATAACAATGCCACCTTTAGATTTAGCAAAACCTTGAAAAGGCATAACAACCACACGATAACCTGTGGGTTGTGGTATTCTTTCTTTTGCAGATTTTTTTAAGAGACTTGGATCAAGAACTCTTTTATTTTCTTCGGTGTAAGCATCAGATACTTGTAAATCAGGATTTTCTTCCTTTTTTACTTTTTTATCCACTTTATTATCAACATACCTATCAGGTACATACAGCTTTGTTTTAGCCATCGTCACTCTCCTTTTGTGACACCAGAGCAATTATCTCTTGCTCCACATAAGCCAGACTCTGTAATTGACCTATGCTTGACCGATATGCTTCCCAATCCTTGCAGTTCCCTGAAGTTACTTTTTCGTGAACAGTGTCCTTTTGTTCACGAATAATATGTAATATTTTTTGTATTAATTCAACCCCATCCATTATTTTTTTTCCTTGTCACTGTAAAGATTGTTAAAAGTTATATCAGGATCAGTGTAACTTTCATGTTCTTCACTGCTGTGTAACTCTTGACTTGGTGTAAAATCAGGAGCGCCCTCTCCTGTTGCCCATAATGCTGGATTTGTAACCCTTACTCTATTATTAGGTAGAGCTACTAAATTTCCTTTCCATTTACCCTCAACAAGATACAGTAAATGACTTTGTTTGTGTTGGTCTGGACTATCAGCTATCTCATGCTCTGTATAATCAACTGTAAAAATATACTTAGCCAAATAAAACTCACCATCTATTTTAGCATACCACGGTGATGATGATGTTCTGTCCATAACTATTACTGAATGATGATGAGACATACAATCCCAAGGCTGACACAAATGATTTTCCATTCTTTCTGGCCATTCATCTACGGGTATATCTGCCATTAAAGCTTGTATAGGCATTCTAGCCCACATAGCACCGCCATGAACATTAGGCTCGTCGCCTTCAGCTTCACATCCAGTAAAAACAACTTGAAATGATAATGATCTGTCAGGAATGCAATTAACTGCAAATGCTAAAGCATGTAAAAATTCACCATGGTACTTTTGATGACCCGCAGTAAATTCTTTTCTTACCCATACTTTAAAGTAGGGCACATTCGATATTAAATAAGACATCTCTCCTCCTTATCTTATTTTATTTTTTCTTTTTTTTACCGCCTTTTTTTCTACCTTTAGAAACTTTACCACCTTTTTTATAGCCTTTAGCAACTTTACCGCCTCTCATGTAACCTTTTGCTTTTTTAACGGGTCCGCCACCTTTCATTCGCATGCCGCCTTTAGTTCTTTTGAACATATCTATCTCCTTTTTTTAGTTGTTCGTCTTTTGGC
>TARA_R100000353_G_scaffold2005_1_pt1 | contig 32169 bp, 16 predicted proteins | sample TARA_R100000353 | Tara Oceans TARA_R100000353 (sample SAMEA2620663) | marine metagenome | biome: marine biome (ENVO:00000447); feature: surface water layer (ENVO:00002042); material: "saline water (ENVO:00002010), including plankton (ENVO:xxxxxxxx)" | depth 5 m | reverse complement strand
ATTGATACCACACTTCTGTGCCCATCACGGGATGATCCAATGCCAACCAGCCACGGCAGATCATGTCGTCTTCTTCGTCGCCTTGATCCAGACGTGCCAAGGGCCTACAGATCACTAGATCCTGCTGTTCCTGTTTGCCAAATGTGTGATCCCAGATCAAGTCCATAACTCACGCTCCTTGATGATGGTCTGTATGTGCTGACCAAAATAGTGTTGACCCGCCTCAGAGTGATGCCCGTCCCATCCGTACTGTGCATGGTCATGCGGCAGTATCCCGGCCTGCTCACACAGGTGTCTGCACGAGTGACGATGATCGATGTATCCGGGCATGGACATGGTGCGTTTCAGCAACGGCTGTATCAGCGGGTGTGTGACAGCGATGTGTTCGTTGGCAGGTGCGTTCATGTGAGTGATCAACCACTGTTGTCCCTGTGCCACACTGCCAAAACTGATCACATTGGCCAGATACTGACTCCAAACCAGGGTGTGATGATATATGCCCACGTGCAGTGCTCGGTCCAACTGCTGTGTGTCAAAATGCTGTAGGCACGAGTCTATGCTGTCGGGACGCTGTTCGTCGGCGTACAGTTGATCTGTGTACAACATCATGCGAGAATACATCACTCCGGTGCCCAGAATAAAACGTGCTGTGGGGTTAGACACGGCGTCTGTGGTGGCCAGCAGAAACATCTCCTGTGTGCTGGCACTCACACGTGTGCGATCAATCAGTTCACCCCGAACCAATTGTGCATACCACATGCGATCCTGCGGACATTGACACCATGCATGATTGCTGAAAGAATCTCCGTACACAAACGTTTTCATACTGTTACTTAAGGTCAATGAAAAGATGGTTTACAACCATCTGAAACTTCGCTTACGCTCGTTTCTTTTTTAATTTACGCAAACGCAATTTTAAATTTTAGCGCCTACTGTGGCAGATGAGCAGTCACAATTCGGCTATTTCTAGCCGAACTGACTTGTACCCACTGTGGCGAGTATCACAGTCACCATGCAACGCTGTCGTAACTGGGCGGTTGTGCTGTACCCATTCGCTTATTCATCCAACGCGAGCCTACCAAATCTTTGCATGATAATTTTTGGTAGACCTGAGGTTGCTGTTTCTCAGAGCCTCATCATTTTGCCTTTTGCATCAACGGATTCACCTGTCGCATTTCAGCCGCATTTCCGTGCTCACTACTTGGATGCTATGTTTGCCTGTGTGAATTATAAAGAATTGTTTGTGTGCCTATCACACTTGTTTATATGAGTTTTATTTGAAGGTCAATCTTTTTGGATTTAAATATTGTCAATGTGGACTTTTCAACAAAAAACTGTGGATGAATTACCAGAAGACGTGGTAGGTTTTGTGTATCAAATAACCAATGTTACTAATGGTAGGATGTATATTGGTAAAAAATTAGCCAGATTCAAAAGATCACGTCCACCACTGAAAGGGAGAAAAAACAAAAGAAGATACAAAGTGGATTCGGACTGGCGAGACTATTACGGAAGCAGTGACGAACTTTCTTTGGACATCAAAAAAATTGGCAAACAAAATTTTACCAGAGAAATACTTTTTTACTGTTACTCCAAAGCAGAATTAAGTTATGTGGAGGCCAGAGAGCAGTTTGCTCGTAAGGTTTTAGAATCAAATCAGTACTACAACGGACACATTCGTGTGCGTGTTCATGGCAAAGGTATATTAAAAGAAAAAGCCTCTACTCGAAAGTAGAGGCTCTAATTGGATCCAATTGGCAATTATGCCGCAGGCGTTGATGCCGCGTTTTTTGCCTCTTGAATTTCTTTTCTTCTTGCTTTGATCAATTTAGAAAGATTAGCAAGTGCTTTTCTGGCTCTTGTTGCAGAAGCCTTGACACCTTTCTCTGTGAACTTACCGTTCTCTTCAGAGTATGCTTGAATCTCTGTCATGATCTGTTCGTGTGTGTTAGACATAATTTACGTCCTTCCTTTATCGTACGATATTATTAATTAACATATGTGTTATTAAAGCACGTAAGAAGTGGTTTTGTCAATAGAAAATTATACAATTATTTCAACATCGTTGGCATAATTGGTAAAACCGTTTTCTTTGGTTACTTTCAGTACAGAATTAACTCTGCTTACCAATTCATCTTTGTGTGAAATCAAGAAAATGTTTTTGTTTTGTGTTCTGCTCATCTCTTTCAGCACTGCCATGGAACTTTCCACACCGGATATGTCCATCCCGGCATCCACCAACTCGTCAATGAACAGCAAGTTGATCTGTTGATAAAGACTTTCCCACACATCTCTGAATGCCCAACTCAAACTCAATATCAATCTGTTACGTTCACCTCTGCTTAGATTATCAAAATCCAGTTCTCTGCCCAACTCTTCAATTCTCACACTGAGATCTGGTTGGAAAATCACTGTGTGTGGCAGTTTCACCTTGCCCAAGAAAAATGCCAAACGCTGATTCAAGTATGTGAGATTCTGTTCTATTATTCTTGTTCTAATAAACGAATCTTTTGCTGTCAGCAGTTTGTATAAAAACTCTTGATGCCTGTAGAGATCTTCCATTTCGTTGACTTGCGTGTAGTCTATTTTTTGTATGGCTTTTTTGGTTAGGTCTTCGATCTGTTCTGCGTATGGATCTTCTTTGGACTGTGTTTGTTCCAATTGACGTTTGAGATCTTTCAATGATCCTTTGTGATTGTATGCTTCGTCTATGGAGTCATAGTATGTGTCTGGTATTTGACCCAGATCACCCACGTCATCAATGCCCTGTTGTATTTTTGCAAGATCACTTTGCAGTTTGTCAGCATATTCTTTGGATTCTGTCAGTGTGGTTTTCAATTTGCCCACCAATTGTTCGTGCTTGTCGTCTTTTAGTTCCTGTTCACATGTGGGACACTTTTGTTGTGCAGTGTATTCCAGATCATTTTCTGTTTTTTCCACAGTGGTCTGTGCTTTGGTCAAAGCATCTTCGTGATATGCACGTTCTTTTTGCAGTCCTCTGAGTGCAGTCTGCATTTCTGTGTGTTTTTGCAGACGTTTGTGTGCGTCCAGTTCTGCTTTGATGTCCACTTTCTCCAATTCAGCAATGGCCTCAGAAAATTTTTCTGTGTCTTGATCTTTTTGTGTTTGCCATGCAGTGGATCTCAGTTTCAAACTTTCAATGCTTTCTTGTATTTTTTCATTAGATGCAATCTGGCTGTCAATTTTGTATTTTTGTTCTGTAAGTTCCTGTTTGGCCGCTTTCATTTTTTCTTTCAGTAAATCTGCTTTTTGTGACAACAGTGTTATACCCAACAACTGTTCAATTATTTCCCTTTGTTCTGCCTGTTTGGTGGCCAGGAATGGTTGTGTGTATGTGTTCAATGCACAGATGTGTTTGAACATGGCATGAGTCATGCCCAACAGACTGTTTATTTCTTGTTGTGTTTCTCTGTTTTCACCTTGTGCTTCGTTACTTTCAAAGTCTTGTTCAATGTTGTTGGCATAAAATTTGAATATCTGTGGTTTACGTCCTCTTTCAATGGTGTATTCCACATTGTTTTTTGTGAACTTCACACTGACCATCATGCCTTTTTCGTTGGTTTTGTTGACAAGATTATCTCTTCTTATCTGTGTCAAAGGTTCACCAAACAGCACATAACTGAGTGCATTTACTATGGTGGTCTTTCCTGTGCCGTTTCTGGCACCTGCGTCATCGCCACCCAAGTCCATGTTTTCGCCAATAACTAAAACTAAATTTTTATTGGCAAAATTTATGCTCTGTGCGGCATTGCCCACACTCATAAAGTTTTTTACTGTTAGTTCTTTAATTGTTAGCACTTTGTTTTCTTTTCCATTGTTTGTATCCAGTTAACCATTGTTCTTGAGTTGGTGGATTTTTGAACATGTCAAAAATTTGTTGTTTGTTCATGGTCAATGAGTCATTGTACTCATATTCACCTTTTAATATTTTCAATAATTTCTTTTTACTGACTCGAGACATCTAGATCATTGTAAATTGCTGTTAATATACTTTTGTCATAAGTTTCACTGTCAACACCCTGCAACTGTTTGATCACAATTTGGTCCACACTGTCAAACTTTTGCACTTCCACAGTGGGTTGTTGTGCTTGTTCAACCTGTTCAGGGATCAGTTGTAGTTCACGCAGTTGATATTTGTCTATGAAAGTTTCTCTTATAAAGTTTGCTTCTTCGTAACTGATTTTTATATCCAGTGTGCATCTCACATACATTTTTGGTTTAAGATATTGTTCAGGATCTTCCAACAACTCACTGATTTTAATAGTGATGTATCTTGGCATGTCGGGCCAATTGATATATTTTGGTTCACCGCCATACTCCAATATCATCATACCTCTGTCGTCATCCCATGCATCTGCATAGTTGTGTGGAAAGGCATTGCCCATGTATGTGACATTTTTCATTTGTTGTCGTTTGTGAAAGTGTCCTGAGAATACCATACCGCAGTCTGCAAAATGATCTGCTTTCAGTTCACCCACATCTGGCATTTCTACCATTGCATTCATTTTAAAATACGGCAGTTCAAAGTGTCCAAACACATATTTTTGTTTCATTTTTTGTATAATTTTCCATTCGTCACCCACCACCCATGGAATAATTGCAACATCATCTTTGACTATCCAGTCGTTTACAATGTTGATGTTGGGAATGTTTCTAATGTATTCCATAGAGTTTATTTCTCGTTTGTCTCTGTAATACAGATCATGATTGCCCATTATAACATACACTTGTTCAAATGCTTTACCTAGTCTTTCCATGTTTGACACTGTGTAATTCATAGTGGACACATTGGTTGCTGACCTGTGGTGATGCCAGTCACCTAGGAAAATTGCAGTTTCACAACCATGTTGCTTGGCCTGTTCAATGAACCAATACACAAATGCTTCGCAGTCATCGTTGTGTACACGACTGTTACCTTTCAATCCAAAGTGTATGTCTGTGAAACAAGCAACTTTTTTAAAAAACATATGTTACCATTTTTTTTGTATCACTGGAGGTTTACGTCCAGGTTTTAATTCTACTTTTTTGTACCCCACGTCTTCAAAATCGTCTTGTGTCAGTTTGCCTTGTTTCTTTAACTGTCTATTCAGTTTCACGATGCCTGTTTTGTTTACAGTTTTTACATCACCATGAACATTTTGCATACGTTTTTTAAAGGATGCTGTGTTTCTTTCGTTTTCGTTTTGTCTTGTAAATGATGGATTCATATTGTGCATTTCCAACAAGTCATCTCTGATTGCTTGATTTTTCTTTTCTATGTTCAGTATTCTCGTGAATGAATTTGTGATTGCGGCAGTGTAGTATGCAAAAGGATTTTCAGATTTTGATTCATCAAATTGCAATCCAATCTGTGACAGTTGCATCAATGCCTGTGACTGCATCTCGTCATTGTATGTGTAACCTCTCCAATTGGCTCTGGTACCGTATCGTTCACACAGTTTCATAAACATCATTGCCAAACTGTTGGTGATTTTTCCGTGATCAACACTGAAAGCACCGTTGACCATTCCGCCTTGCCAGTGACTTTTGCCCACACACTTGGGACGATTTTTTTCATCAATCCTAAAATGTTGAAAGGGTGGAAAGTTTACCTTGCTGTGATGATCTGCTTTTTGTTTTGGGTTCTTTTTACGTTCACTGTCCATGGGTATATGATCATAAGTCATGACTCTGAATACTAGATCTTTTTTGTCTATTTTTCTCGGGGACACTGTGAAATCAACTAATCGTATTTTTTTCTCGCCGGCGGATTTGGCCGACTCCCATGCCTCCTGTGTCAATCGTTTGGCTCTGGCTTTTCGTGCCTGTGCAATGGCACTAGTATTAATTTTTTTGAGATTTGGCAATATTAAATCATACTGTGCGTCCTCTGGTGCAACGTATGAACAGTATGTGTTTTTACTGGCATGTATCTGTGCCAAAAGATCTCGATTGTTTAGGTACTTCACTCGTTTCATAATTATCCTTCTATGTAGTTAAAGTGACCACAAACAGGTCTGTTGAATCGTGCCGTATGAGTAATTAAGTGCGCCTAAAATTGTGCCTATAAATATAGTTACAGTATACAAAATTTAACAAGGAAACACAACCAAAAATTTTATGGTTAAAGGATTAATAGACAAAGTAGGTAATACAGTTAAAAAAGTAGCAGGTGGAGCCATAAACAAAACACTTGCTAGGTTGAAAGGTGCCGGAATACAGGGAGATTCACGTATCACCGAAGCACGAGCCAAATGGAGTGGTAGAGCAGACAGCCGAGACTGGCGTGTGCGTTTGACAATTCCAATCAAGGGTGATGAATTGTACAATGCAATTTTTGACGATGGTTCTAATAAATTGTTGGAACCACTTGTAGAGTCAAGAGGAATGTTTTGGCCTTTGACGCCATCCATGGTAATACAGCATTCGGCCAATTACAATGCGTTGGCACAGACACACTCTAATTTTCCGTTTCAAGCATATCAAAATTCACAAGTTGATCAGATGAACATAGTTGGTGAATTTCCTGTACAAAATTACAAAGACGCTCAACATTGGGTAGCCACGATACAATTTTTACGTGCCTGCACAAAAATGTTTTTTGGACAAGAGTCACGTCTGAAAGGCAATCCACCACCAATACTACATTTAAATGGTTATGGTGATCACATGTTTACTAATGTTCCAGTGGTGGTCAACACGTTCAACGTTGAACTGAGATCTGGAATAGATTACATATCAACAAAACAATCAAATGTGTACAAACAACAATTCAATGATTTTGATGAAGAAGGCTATGAGGCACAGACTTGGGCACCTACAATGTCACTTATATCTGTGTTGGTGACACCAGTATACTCAAGAAATTCAATCAAAAACTTTAGTCTTAGTGAGTTTGCAAAAGGTAATCTATCTGGCTCTGGCAAAGATCAAACTATAGGATTTATCTAATGGCCAAATATTCTAACACATCACCTTATGCTCAAACACCACAAAATAATTTGTCACTGGAGCCTTTGGTCAAACGTAGTTTTGCAATCGAAACAGATGATCAGTCCTATACCATAGAGAGAACATATGCATATAGGCCAGATCTATTGGCATTTGACCTTTATGGTACACCGAGATTATGGTGGGTGTTTGCTCAAAGAAATCCAGATGAGATTGAGGATCCTATCTACGATTTCAGACCTGGAGTAACTATCAAATTGCCAAAGCCGGCCAACATATCTCGTGATCTAGGAGTATAACATGCCAGGCAAAAAAGGCAGTAAAAAACGTCCATCAAGGCAGTTCAACAATGGAGTGGGAGACAGAGTTGTTCAAACAGGTAGATATGGTAGAACAGCCAAAAGAACTCAACTAGGTAGAACAAATTTAAATGATTATGCAGGACAAGAAACTGCATTTGTTGAGGCAAAAAATCAAAATGACTACGAAGGACTAAACGAAAACGACTTCATAAGAAACACCAACAACAACGACTACGAAGGTGTCATTCAACCTACCAATCTAAATGACTACGAAGGGTTGAACGACAATGATTTTATAGACAACACCAATCTCAACGACTATGATGATCTTGGGCCAAATACTGCCTATGGATTTGCTAAAAATGATTCTCGTAGAGTAAGGCAAGGCAGTGCCTTAAAATATAACCAATATCATCCGTTCAAGGACGAAAATGTTCTACACAATTTTGCGTCTTACAACACCCTATTCACACTTAGTGGAATTACACAAGGAGAATTAGACAGTCAGTCATATTTGAAAAACCCTGTGCATGATGTGGTCGCGCGATCAAGTGGTATAGGCGGTGACGCCACTTATAGTACTTTTAAAATATCTGAACCTACCGGTAATCCCAACGAACAACGTCAAAGAGAGGCCACTAAAAAAGACATAGATGAATCTGTGGAAATACTAAAAAGAGGACACGATATATTTTTTGAAAATGTCAACATTATATCAACCACTTCTCCAAGTCCCGAGCGAAGTCTAGCAGATTTTTCAAAAATGGAATTCAAAATGGTTGAGCCTTTTTCAATCACATTGACAGAAAAAATAAGAGCGGCCACGCAACTAAACGGTTTTGATGATTATCAGGATGCACCTCTATTGTTGACAATTGAATTCAAAGGATTTGATGAGAACGGAAAAGAATATAAAGGCTTTGGTACCGTAAGGAAAATTCCAATACTGATATCCAGAGTTGAATTTGATGTGACCGAAGGTGGCGCAACATATGATGTAATCGCTGTGCGATATCAGGACATGGCTTTTGATGATCGTTACAAATTTCCACGTACCACTTTGAAGTTACAAGGACGTACACCCAAAGGCATCATGAGAAAAGTCAGCGAGCAGTTGTATGATTCGCAGGTTGCTGAAAGAGACGAACACAATGCCAGAGAGTATATTGATCACTATGTGTTTGAAATGGATCCAGCAGTTGAAAAATTTGCCAAAGAGTTTAGATCAGAAGTTACCAGCCAACACGGAATTCTAGCAAAAGTGAAAAATTTTGCCGCAGGCATACTAGACAGTGTTCGTACAGGTGATGACGATGATATTGATATTGGACTAATTGGAGACGATGAATTAAGCGCAACCACAAGTAGTCAAAGAAGACGTGAACGTAAATTGCCTGAAAGAGAACTTCCAGATGCTGTGTATGGTGATGGCTCAGGTCTACATTCGTTAGTGAAAATATTTGAAGATGTACTAAGACAGGCCAAAGGATATAAAGATATCACAGAGGATTTTTGGACCACATATTTACGGAGAGCCAATGTGATCGGGGAAGACGAAGAAATCAAAACACAGGATGAGTTGAAAGCACAACTTGGAGCACCTGGGTTTGAACAGACAGTCGTAGACAATCAATACATTGACTGGTTCAAAATCAAAACATCTATACAGACTGACACATCTAAATTGGATAGAATTACCAAAATGCATAGAAAAACAATCACTTTTAGAGCAGTGCCTTATAAGGTACACGTGTTGAAGTTGGTTAAACCAGGCATGTCGTTGAAAACAGATCAGTCAAAAAAAATCGCAAGAAGAGTGTACAATTATATCTACACTGGTGAAAACACAGATGTTCAAAACTTGCGTATATTTTACAAGGCGGCATTCTACAAACGTAACGTGTATGAACCTGAAAAACCCAACTCGGGAATTTTTCCTATACTTAAAGACAAAATCAAAAATGTTCTGTTTGGACTAGAAAAGCAACCTGAAAAACGTCTGCCGTTGAGACAATATCCATCCACATTGAAAGGCAAAAGCCTACTGGAAACCGCAGACGGTGATGACACAAAATCTCAAGAATTTTTTGATTACCTCACAAATCCTCAGGAAGACATGATGAGAGTTGAACTACAGATATTGGGCGATCCTGCATTTATTTGCCAAGATCAATTTATTCCAGCAAGTAGAAGACCTTCCGCAAGATCAGATTTTGACAATCAAACAGGCAGTTTTAGAGCAGATTCAGCCGCTCCAAAAATAATGATTAATTATAGACTGCCAACAGATCCACGTGAGGACAAAGGTCTTACATTTTCTGACAGTAATCCAACCTATGATGGCAATTTATTTTTCAGTGGCGTGTACGAGGTCACAAGAATTGAAAGCAATATTGATCAAGGACAATTTTTACAGACCTTGACCTGTGTAAGGTTGAACAATCAAGACGGTGAAGGTATACCTCCTGTGTTGGTAAAGGCGGCAAATAAAAAATTGTTAAGCACACCAGAAGAAAGGACAGAAGATAAAAGTCCTTTAGCAAATGAACAATTTAGGAAGAGCATTAACGGCGTGCCTGATATGAGAAAAGGCAACAAGTCCGAGCAGAGTCCAGGCGGGGTAGATGTCAATGTGGAAATATAAAATTAAAAATGAAACTTAAATTAGCACTTAAATAAAAAAAATGACAGGGTTTGTAGACACACAAGACAATAGAAAAGATTTCAAAGAAAAATTTGCTGGCAGTGATGCCGGTCCGTTTGTGGGTGTGGTAAAGTTTACCAACGATCCCACATTTCAAGGCAGACTGGGTGTCAACATTCCTGACATCACAAAAACAAATGATCCCACAGTGGAGCAAGTGATTTGGTGTCAGTATCTTTCACCTTTCTACGGCGCCAAGCCACTGGGCACAGTGTCAAAAAGTGACAGTATAGATCACAGAGGCACACAGAGCAGTTATGGTTTTTGGTTTGTGCCACCTGATGTGGACACAGAAGTGTTGGTAATTTTTGCCAAAGGAGAAGCCAATAGGAGAAATGCTTTTTGGATTGGCTGTGTACAACAACCAGAAACAAATTATCAAGTGCCAGGATATGCTTCCAGCAGTGAAGTGTTTGTTGCCGCTGAACAGACAGGCACAAGAGCCGCCGCAAGGCGTTCACCTGGAGATGTAATCAATTATGGCACGGACTTTTTGCCTGTTGCAGAAAAAAATCGTAGACTATTAGATGACGGAATCAACAGTATTAGATATCCTGTTCAGAAAGATCTTGCAGAACAATTATTAAACCAAGGTTTAATTCAAGACACTGTGAGAGGCACAACCAGTAGTTCAGCACGTAGAGAAACACCTAGTCGTGTGTTTGGAGTCAGTACTCCTGGAGCATTGAGAGCAGATTCAAGAACATACAACATAGGAGTTGCGGGTTCACCGGTGTCTGCTGACAGAGAAATAGGACATAGTTTTGTGATGGACGACGGTGATGATTTTGGCGAGAATAGACAGATAAGACTGCGTACAGGTGGTGGACATCAAGTGTTACTTAACGATGACGAAGGCGTGATATACATTGCAAACAAGTCGGGCCTTACATTTTTAGAAATGGATGAAACTGGAAGGATTGCCATATATGCTCAAGGAGGCATTGCGCTTAGAACAGAAGCAGACTTCAATCTCCATGCTGACAAAAACATACATTTTCATGCCAGAGAATCTATAAAATTCACAGCAGAAAAAGACATCAACTTGAACGCAGAAAAATTTATTCATGCTATGGGAGATAGTGGAGTGCTAACTGCGTCACAGAACGGAAGCGTCAGTGATTTTGCCAAAGAAAATATTACAAGTTTTGCCAAAGGAGTACAATTGCACGGAGCAGACGGCAGAATTGATCTTGCAGGAGAACAGGTACACTTCAACAGTGTGGCCGCACAAGAAACATGGGGTCCTGGTTGGATGGTGCCCGAACACGAAAAAATCAATATTGTAATTAAAGAAGGATTGATAGACATTGAATCATTTGGCGGAATAGATGCAACAACAGGTGAACGCAACGAAGTTGAAAACAAAACATCAGTGGCTGATACCACGCTACAAAGAGGATCATGGCCAGGCGATCTTGATCCAACTTATGTGCAACCCTCAGGACAATCATTCAAGGCAGAAAATATCTGGGACGAATTGGAACAATTAAATCCAAGTGTTGTTAGTCCTGGAGCAGGCTTGGGAGCCAGCAGTGATCTTAGTCAGCCACAATATGAATTACGTGTCAATCAAATAATAAAATCATTGGGACTACAAACTCCTTTTATGGACAAAGAATTTGGTGTGGGTAATATTGAACAAAAGAAGAAAGAATTTTATGAAGGTCTGAGAAAAAGACAGTTGTACAACAAACCTGATCAAGCAGGTGCGGCATTTGTTACACATGAACCATGGAAACGGTATGGCTTTCAAAGTGAGAGTGCTCAACCTGTTAGATTTAATTTTGATCCTTTCTACATGCAACCAAAACTTCGAGAATCTGGCCAGGACAGAGGTGATCTATACACAGAACTCTATGACAATGAGTGGCTAGAATTGGAAGGAAATTTATATGGAGGCGTAGCGGCATCTGGAAGTGTAGTGGTTGATCAACGTCGTAACCAATTGTTAAACAAGTTTGGATTGAAAGTTGATCCAAATTTCCCAGGCAGTTTTCCGGGATGGAACGAAGCCAAAGCCAAATTCTACAAAGAACTAAAACAAAGACAGCAAAGGTTTCAAAGTATGAGTTATGAAGCCAGACAACAGGTATTGGAAAAAAGAAATGATGATGACCAGCGTCCGGTTATATCAGGATAATTAATAGTATATGGCATACGAATCAAACACAGGCGAAGGTACAGGTAACGGTCAGGTTACATTCAAGGGATTTTCATCTCGAGCAGACAAGCAGAATTTCAAAGTATATGACTTTGAATGTGCCAAGCAAGATTTAATCAACAGACTGTCTGTGCGTAAGGGCGAAAGGGTTGAAAATCCAGAATTTGGTACGATAATCTATGATGTTCTGTTTGAACCTCTCACAGAAGAACTAAAGGAAGCCATAGTAGAGGACGTAACACAGAATTTGAATGCAGATCCACGTATTGCCACAGACGATATCACACTCACAGAAGCAGATCGAGGCATATCAATACAGGCCAGTATACGTTATCTACCACTAGATATCACTGAAAAATTACGCTTCTCTTTTGACGAAAACGCACTTCTGCGTCTATCTTAATATACGCCGTTAATTTAATATATAAATATCCATACAAACAGTATGGCCACTACAGACAGACAAAACAGATTACTTGTAGCCGAGGATTGGCGTAAGATTTATCAGGCTTTCCAACAGGCAGATTTTAAAAGTTACGACTTTGAAACACTTCGTAGAACAATGGTGGCATATCTACGTGAAAATTATCCAGATGATTTCAATGATTTTGTTGAAAGTTCTGAGTATGTGGCACTTATTGATCTAATTGCATACATGGCACAGGCACTGTCATTTAGAGTTGATCTAAATGCCAGAGAAAATTTCTTGGAAACCGCAGAAAGACGTAACTCAATTTTAAGATTGGCCAGATTAGTTAGTTACAATTCAAAACGTAATCAACCTGCAACTGGCTTGTTAAAAGTAGACTCAATCCAGACAACACAAGACGTCCTAGATTCGACAGGAACGAATCTTGCAAACTCAACAATCATTTGGAATGATTCTGCTAATTCAAATTACAATGAACAATTTACAGCAATATTGAATGCGGCAAATCAAACAGGACAGATAATTGGTAAGCCTAGAGAATCAGACAATATAGGTGGAATTGCAACTGACATTTATACACTGGCCTCAAATCAATTGGATTTGCCAATATTTAATTTTAGTGCTTCAATTGGTGGCCCAACAAGAAATTTTGAAATTGTTCCGTCAACAATCACAGACTCAGAATCAATTTATGAATCTGCACCAGTTAATGGAACTGGTTTAACATATTGTTATCGTAACGACGGGTCCGGCGACAGTTCAAACAATACAGGATTTTTCTTTTTATTCAAACAGGGTACAATCTCTTATGAAGATTTCAATGTGCCGTTTGCGACTACAAATTATGTAAAAAATATCACAGCCTCTAACATTAACAATTCAGACGTTTGGTTATACGGTGTAAATGAATTTGGACAATTTATTGCACAATGGAAACAGGTGCCTGCACTATCAGGTAACAATGCCATTTATAACAGTCTTAGCAAAGGTGAAAGAAACATTTACAATGTTGTGACCAAAGCATCAGACACAATTGACCTTGTGTTTGGGGACGGAAACTTCAGTAACATTCCGTTGGGTAGATTTAGAACATACTACAGACAGAGTGATAATGCCAAGTTTGCCATACAACCTTCTGATATACAAAATGTCCAAATAAATGTACCTTACATTGACCTAAATGGATCACAACAAACATTGACTGTAACTATGAGTTTGAAAAATAGTGTGTTCAATGGAGCGGCATCTGAGTCCAACAGTTCAATTCGAACAAAAGCCGCACAGGTATATTACACACAAAATAGAATGATCACTGGTGAAGACTATCAAATCGCACCGTTGAACGCATCACAAGAAATTATTAAAGTGAGATCAGTTAATAGATCAGCATCAGGCATATCAAGAGCCAAAGAAATTTTGGATCCAACTGGTGCTTATTCTAATGTTAATGTGTTTGCTGATGATGGATTAATTTACAGAGAAGAGTCAACGCAACAATTTACATTTAGTTTTAATAATAGAAATTCAATAAATGAAACAATTACAGCAGACATTGAAGCAAAAATTAAAAATCCTTACTCGAGACATTTTTATTATTTGAAATATGCAAGTAAAGATTTATCTAGTCTAAATGCAACATGGAACTCCACAACCACGAGCACTAATACTAACACAGGATATTTCACATCAGGTGGTGCTTTGGCGATTGGCGATCAAGCCACTTCAAACTTTAAATTTGCTAAACCTGGTGCATTGGTTAAATTTACATCACCTGACACCAGAGAATTTTTGAATGATATTCTTGTAACGGCAGGCACAGAAAATGCAGAAGATAGAGCATGGGCAAAAATTGGTGCTGTCGAAGGTGACGGAGCCAATGCAGGAGTAGGAAATTTGGAATCTGGTGAAGGCCCTGTTACATTGGCGCAAATTATTCCAAATGGAAGTGTAGTAAACAGTGTGATTCCAAATTTAACCACAACATTCAATAACATATTGAAAGACAACATTATCGATCGTATTGAAGCATATGAAGATTTTGGTTTAAGATACGATATAGATACTGAAACTTGGAAAGTTATTACCAGCACTAATCTGAGTGCCAGCAATATTTTTAGTTTAGCAAACACAGGAGATGAGTCAGATGGTAACTTAGACGCTAGTTGGTGGTTTAAACTTACTAACGACGGAAGTACCTACACGGTGACATATCGAAGTCTTGAGTATGTGTTTGAGTCTGAAGGACAAAATAAATTTCATTATGACACGCAAGACAAAATTTATGATTACAAAACTGGTAATGTAGTATATGACACAATAAAAATACTTTCTACAAACAGTATTGTCAGCACAGGAAATTCAATTGGATATCCATTAACATGGGCAGTTACTGACACAGTGACGGAATCAGATGGATTTCAAGACAACAGAAAAATCAAAATTGGATTTTATGACAGTGACGACGACGGAGTTGTAGACAATCCTGAACTGTTTGATATTTTTGTTGAACCTGATACTTCTATCACAAACAAATTTGTGTTTTTTGAAAAATATTTAAGTTACAACAACATTGAGAGATTTAGACCTTACGCGGCAACAAATTTTATTGTGTCAGAAAATGAAACAGACATAAATCTTAGCACAACTGCATATACAGATGGACAACTTTTTTATTTTTATGATCAAGAAGAAGATGTTGTTAAAAAATACAGTTCGACTACTAACACATTAACAACATCAACTGATTATATTGCTAGACGTGGTAGATCAGGTATTAATTTCCAATACAAACATCATGCTGGCCAAGAAACACGTATTGATCCAGCAGTGTCTAACATAATTGATCTATACTTGTTGGAAAGATCATATGACAATCTATACCGTATTTGGTTACAGGATGGTGGCACAGAACCAACTCCAGCCACTGGAGATCAGTTACGTATCAATTATTCCTCATCATTAGACAAAATAAAAAGTTTGTCAGATCAAATAATATATCATCCTGTAAAATACAAAATTTTATTTGGTACTAGAGCGGAAGAAAATTTACAAGCAACCTTCAAAATTGTTAAAAATCCAGTTACAAAAACATCTGATGCTGTAATTAAAACAAGGATTATTGCGGCCATAAATGAATTTTTTGCTTTGGATAATTGGGATTTTGGAGACAGTTTTTATTTTACAGAACTAGCGGCGTATGTACACCAGCAGTTGGCACCTGATTTGCTAACACTGTTGATAGTACCAAATCAATCTGGACAAGGTTTTGGGTCTTTGTTCCAAATAGATTCAGCCGCAGACGAGATTTTTATCAGTGGGGCCACCGTTGATGATGTTTCAATTATTTCTGCTGTAGGTGCCAATCAATTGGTTGCATCAGGTTCAGTGGTGACATCAACATCGTCAAACACTACAAGCACTTCATCAGGATCAGTGTCAGGATCAGCAGTGTCAGGCTCTACTACAACAAGTTCTGGATCTAGTTCAAGTTCAGGCAGTAGTGGATCAGGATACTAATGGCAGACGCACCCACTAATTCACTAACAAATCAGGAAGTTGTAACACAGGGCACTGCGGAACTACGTAGAACTGTTCAACATCTACCAGCATTTTATAGAACAGACGCTAATGAACGATTCTTAGCGAGCACTATGGATGCTTTGATGCAAAAAGGATCTTTGGAGAGACTTGATGCATTTATTGGAAAACAAGATGCATACACTAGAAAGGCGTCGGACAAATACCTATCAGCGACAAGTAGAGATAGATTGGCATATCAGTTAGAGCCTGCTGTCACTTATTCTTTGAATGATACAACTTCTATCAATCCAGAAGATCAAGTTGAATTTACAGGCACCTATGACGATTACATTAATCAAATCAAATACTTTGGTGGAAAAACTAACAATCATGATAGACTTAACAAGGCAAAAGTTTACAGTTGGAATCCTGCTATTGATTATGATAAACTTATCAATTACAGAGAATACTATTGGTTGCCAGAAGGGCCTAGTGCTTTAGAAATTGACTCAGTTGGACCTGGTGCCACAATCGAAATAAAAGTTACCAATGTGGTTAAAGGAGCATACAATTTCAGTGTGCAAGACGGGACTAATAATCCAATATTGAAACTGTATAGAGGTAACACATACAAATTTAATGTAGACGCAAAAGGTCATCCTTTTTGGATTATGACTGAACCTTACAAAGACAAGATTTCAGCAGATGGATCAACGTCAACAATATACGACACAGGAGTTACCAACAACGGAACAGATTATGGAACTGTGACCTTTACTGTGCCCACTACTGGCCCTAACTTCTTATTTTATCAATGTGGTGTGCATGATGCCATGAACGGATCATTGGAAATTGCCACAGTACAGAGCACTGATAAAATTAAGCCAGATAAAGAAATTATTGGAGCAACAAATTATAGCCTAAGAACACTGGATTTATCAAATGGAATGAAAATTAAATTTGCCAATGCAAAAGTTGATACCGAATATCAAAACAAAGAATATTATGTGGAAGGTGTGGGAGACAAAATTACTCTCACAGATGTTAGCAAATTAATCAACCCTGGAAGTTACGCTGAAGAATTTACAGTTGGTTATGATAGTTTTCTATTTGATCAACAGCCTTATGCTAAAGCCTTACACAGACCTGAAACACTAGATTACATCACAATCAAGCGAGATTCTATCGATAGGAATGCGTGGTCAAGATACAACAGATGGTTTCATAGATCAATTATAGAAGAAGTAGCACGGATTGAAGGATACACTGCAAACCTAAACGAAACAGATAGAGCAAAGAGACCAATCATAGAATTTGACTCTGGCCTAGCACTTTACAATCATGGCACAGTGGCCAAAGATCCTTTGAAAGTGATAGACACAGTGACCACAGATGCTTTTAGTACAGTGGTTAACCAGACAGGATACACAGTTGATGGTATTGAATTGGAAGAAGGAGACAGAGTAATATTCACGGCTGACACAGATAATCTTGTCAAGAACAACATTTATGTGGTTAATTTTATCACTGCCTCTGACAGTAGTAAGGTGATTGCACTGACAAAGGCCACAGACGGTACACCAGCCGACGGAGACTCAGTTTTTGTAGAATTTGGCACAAAAAATATTGGAAAAACTTTTTACTATGATAGTTCTAGTACATCTTGGAAAGAAGCACAACACAAATCTCAAGTCAATCAACAACCTTTGTTTGGCATGTGGGATAACAATCATGTGAGTTTTGATGATGCAACAACTTATCCAAACAGTTCATTCGCTGGTGCAAAAGTTTTTGAATATGCCACAAGTGACAGTGCAACAGAAGATACTGTCCTTGGCATCAAAGTTAAGTATCAAACTATCAACAATGTGGGAGACATTGTGTTTGACAGTGACCATACCAATGGCACATTCACTTATAAAAGCGATAAAAAAACTGTAACAAAAAGTTTGGCCGAAGGGCACTTGCATTATACCACTAGCCTGACATCACATAATTCTCGAAGTGCATGGATAGAACGCTTGGCGGAAAGTAAACAGAGAGTGATTAGAACATTCGAAGCCACAAGTGTTGAAAAAAGATTGTTTCCAATTGATTTTTATGCCAACAGTATTGACATTTCTGATCTAGACATTTCGGTCAAAGTGAACGGTGTAAACAAAAGTATTGATACTGACTTTACTATTGTTGATGGAACTGTAAACAAATTTGTAAGATTTGTGGACGAATTAGAAGTGGGAGATCAAATTCGACTGAGTGGATATAGTGCTGAAGACAAGGTTGATACAAAAGGCATTTATGAAATTGCAAGTAACTTGGAAATCAATGCTGAAAATACACAACTAGGCACATTTACTCTTGGACAAATTTCCAAACATGTGCAAGATATTCAAGACAAAAATTCAGATGTAACAGGGGTTGTGCCTGGTGTGTCAAATCTAAGAGACAAACCAGAAGCAAGATTAAAAGGCGGAAAAATATTACAACATCAAGGATCATTGTTGCCAGCCGTTTTTGGTTTAATTGATCAAAAAGCCAATGTGATCAGATCAATTGAATACACTAGTAAAAAATATGAGCAATGGTATAGCAGTTTTTTAACCAAAGCACTAGGCACTGCATATGAAGGAGTCGTGCGTGATAGGGTTGATGAAATAATTTCAGCAATTAGTGAAGGACAAAATTCTGGTTCACCTTTTTATTATGAAGACATGGCAGGATATGGAGAAAATGTTTCGACAAGAACATACACTGTGCGTGATGATTTAGAAACAGAGTATGCAATTGACAAACAGCATAGTCTCACTGAACTTAGCAACCGTGCTGTGTATGTTTATCTTAACGACGTCCAACTGCTTGAAGGCAACGATTACACGTTTAGTACCACAGACGATAGTATTAACATATCAGCCACATTGACAGACGGAGACAAAATTATTATCAAAGACTATGCAGACACAACTGGCAGTTTTATTCCACCTACTCCTACTAAATTAGGAATGTATCCTAAATTCAAACCAGAATTATTTTCTGATGACACTTATTTGACAACCACCGATGTGATTAGAAGGCATGATGGATCTATTATAAAAGCATATGGCGATGAAAGAGATGATTTAATTCTTGAATTAGAAAAAAGAATTTACAACAACTGTAAAACTGCCTATGACGCTTCTATATTAGACATCAACGATGTTAAACCAAGTGCATTTACGTCAACAGAATTCACTAGAAGTGAAATAGATGACATAATGGCCACTGACTTTTATGTATGGGCAGGTAGAAACAATGTGCAATACATCAACAACACTGTGTTCACAGAAGGTTCGCCTTTCACTTACAATTACAGCAACTCCACTGACAGACTCAATAATGAAAAACTGCCAGGGTATTGGAGAGGCATATATCAATATTTTTACGACACAGATGCTCCGCATTTACGTCCATGGGAGATTTTGGGTCACAGTGAAAAACCAAGTGACTGGGACAGCACGTATGGTGCCGCACCATACACAGCAGGCAATGATGTGTTGTGGAGTGCGATAGCAAACGAATCTGGTAGATATGGAAAACCTGATATAAAAAATTATTTGCCAGTTGATACATCAGGAAATCTGTTAGATCCTATAGCGGCTGGACTTGTTGAAGATTATGATGTGCCTGGTCGAAGATCAAGTTGGAAATTTGGTGATCAAGCACCGGCAGAAACAGCCTGGCGTAGATCCAGTGCTTATCCGTATACTGTCGTAAAAACTTTGGCCTTAACAAAACCTGCTAAATTTTTCTCAGTATTTTTTGATAACAGTAGATTAACTTTAAACACTGCCAACAATTACATAGATAAAGACACAGGTGTAAGACAAAATCTCGCTAAAGCCAAGTACCATCTTGAGACTGAAACTGACAACACAACAGGCACAGTGACCAGATATGCAACTGCGGGATATCAACCTCTAGTGGTTGGATATCTAACATCGCAAAATTTAGATCCAAAAACATTCTTTTATGACAAGTGTAAAGGACTAAAAACACAGTTGGCATACAAGTTGGGAGGCTTTTCAGACAAAGACAATTTAAAAGTCTTGACAGATTCAGTGTCACCTGGTTCAACTTCAGGCTCAAAATTTATTCCAGATGAGAACTACAAAATTTTATTTAGAACTTCCAATCCTGTGGAAACATTTGATTATTCAGGTGTTTTAATAGAAAAAAACACAGACGTATCCAGCGACGGATCAACATTGTTAGGCGGTTATAAAATTTTAGGTTATTCAACTACTAAACCATTCTTCAAATTCAATTATCCTATTAAAACGTTGACAGCGAAAAAAGTTAGTGTAATTGATGCAGAAGTGGCTGTGTACGACAACTATCAACAAGATGTGCAAACTATTCCGTATGGATATGTGTTTGAAACTAGACAGGATGTGGCTGACTTCTTGTTAGGGCATGGGTATTATTTAGAACAACAGGGATTTCGTTTCAACAAATACAGCAAAGAAATTAAAGAAACACTGAATTGGAGAAACGCAGTCAGTGAATTTTTATACTGGACCGAACAGAATTGGGCGCCAGGAAGTGCAGTTACAGTGTCTCCGGCCGCTGATGGTTTTGAACTTGACACCAACAACACTATTGTAGGCAGGCTGAAAAACATTGCCGGCGATTATTCTATGTTGGATGCTGGAGGCAGAAAACTTGACATTAGAGAAGTATCAACTAAGCGTATAGGAAAAACATTTGATCTCAACATTAAATCGCCTGACGTTGGTTTATATAATATATCTCTGAACACAGTTCAGAAAGAACATTTATTACTATTTGATAACAAAACTGTGTTTAGTGATGTGATATATGATCCTTACACAGGCTTTAGACAAGAAAGATTGAAATTAGTTGGATGGAAAACGTCAAATTGGAATGGTGATTACTACGCTCCTGGATTTGTATTTGATAGTGCAGAAGTAAAATACTGGTCACGCAACAAAGATTACAAAATTGGAGACACTGTTGAATATTCTGGTAAGTTTTATGTGGCCAAAAGCAATCACACCAGCACAGATCAATTCGAAGCAAGTAATTGGACATTGAAGGATGAAAAACCTCAACCACAATTGATACCAAATTTTGATTACAAGATACAGCAGTTTAACGACTTTTATAATTTAGAAACAAATAATTTTGACGAGTCTCAGCAAGAACTTGCACAAAGACTTATTGGTTATCAAAGCAGAGATTATTTAGAAAATTTATTTGTAAATGATGTATCACAGTATAAATTTTATCAAGGTTATATCAGAGAAAAAGGCACGCAGAATGCAATTGATAAATTGTTAAAAGCCAAATACGAAGATCAAGATATTACCTTGAACATGTATCCCGAGTGGATGATTAGAACAGGAAGATTTGGAAATGTTGATGCCAGAGAAAATATTCAAATTACTCTAAATGAAAATGAAATCTTAGCAAATCCACAAAGTTTAGAATTTTACGGCACTACAAATTTTACAAAAGATTACGCTAGAAGTTTAGGTATTAGCAAAACAGATTTTTATCATGATCCAGTTGATTATGATACTGCAACCACTTTCAGCAAATACAATTATGACACACAAGGTGTTAGCAGAGACTCTGTACAAAAATTAAAAACTGCAGGATATGTTCAACCAGCGCAAGTGCAACTGACTGCATTTAACGAAATTGACTTAGTGAATTTAGATGTGAGCACAATTACACGGAATGATCTGGTCTGGGTGGCAAACAAATCAAACAAAGATTGGGACGTATTGCGGCTATCAAGTGCAGGAGTTCAGATTGTAACTGTGCAAAAAATAAATGATAATTTAGAAATAATTATAACGTTCAATGATTCTCATGGATTGTCAGCGCAGACTAACAGAACCGAAGCCAGTTTCTTTGCAATAATCAACGCTCAGATTCCAGACCTTAACGGTGTATATAAAGTCAAAACTGTTGTGAATCACAAGTCAGTTATTATTGATTTTGATGGAGATCTTGCTGGCGTGCCTACTCTTGCTGACGAGTCCACTGCAGATCTATACGGTAGTTTATACAAATTTATTTCTGTAAGAATGGATTCAATGGACAATGTCAATGACAACATTGCCTACAATGTTTGGCGTAATAGGAATGATGCATTAGATACTCCCGGAGACAAAGTATTCACTGATGCAGACAGTACAGGACTATGGAGAGTATACGAAAAACAAAACGCCTACAGTGTGTTTAGACAACTTTCACCAGATACTACTACAACGCAACAAGATTTTGGCACACAAATAGTTGCTAGAAACGACGGAAGGACAGCAGTGGTTTCTGCTCCTAAAAAAGGCCAAGGCGAAATACACTTTTTATTCAGGCGTACTGCATCCGCTGGCACTGAATTTCAGACACAGTCCACAGTGACCACAACTGCTGGTAATGACAACACAGGTAGACTTGGTTACAGTCTGACTATGAGTACAGATGAAAACTTTGTGGTAGCAGGTGCGCCTTTTGCCAACAGCATAGGCTCTGATGGTAGCACAAGATTTGCTGATGCAGGCCTTATTGAAATTTTTGTTTGGGATCCTACTCGTTTTACATATTCAGCACTTAACACATTATTACCACCCACAGATGAAGCAAGTCAAAATTTTGGATGGGCACACAAAATATGTGAGCCAACAATAGATTCTATTAGAAGCACTCCTGTGAAATATTTGTTTGTGTCTGCACCAGGTATATCCACAGACACTGGAGCAGTGTACATGTATGAATGGGGTGTGGGATCTGATGGATCTACGTACGACACATGGACACAAAACTTAACAATCAGTTCAGATGATCCAGCCAGTAATAAAAGATTTGGTCATGCATTAGCGGCCAACGACAACGGAGACATACTGGCAGTAAGTTCAAAAGCACCTGGCAAGGCAGGTATGGTAGAAATATTTACAAGAACTTCTCAGAGCAACGACGACAGTGTTGATCACAGTTTTACTCTGGTGCAAACACTTTCTGCTGTATCCAGTGATGGATCGTCAGTGAACACACAGTTTGGTGACAGTATAGCAATGAGCAAGGATGGCACAACACTAATGATCACGGCTCCTGGTTTAGATGTTGGCAACCAAGCAGATGCTGGAGCAGTTTATTATTATAAATGGGACGCAGACGGTGACAGTACACTGGCATATACATTACAACAAACAATTAATGCTCCTGACGGACAGATTAACAACAAGTTTGGAAGTTCAATTGACATAAACGATGATGCAACAAGACTAGTGATAGGCGCTGAAAACAACGGTAATAGCAGACAGATGTTGTTTGATTTAGACGCCACAACTTTCGATTTACAGGACACTAGATTTGTTGATTCAAATACAGGTTCAGGCGGTGCATACACAGCCACAAAATACAATACCAAATTTATTATAGATGAAAGATTAGTCACAACTAGTGTATCTGCAAATGACGATTTTGGCAGAGGCGTGTGCGTAATTGATAATACTGTGTTTGTAGGTGCACCTGACGATGAAGGTAATGTTGGCTCTGACGGCAGTTCACTTGTGGCGGATGACGGAACAGTTACAATTTTTGATGCGAACAAATCAGGTGAGTATGCTTGGAAAAATATTACAACTGAAACTCCACTTATGGATGTTTCAAAATTAGGACAAACATTTGACTTTAATGTAAACACCAAACAGATCAGAGATTTTTATGAACTTTATAATCCAGTTCAAGGACGTATTCCAGGAATTTCAGACAGAGAAATACAATATAAAACCACATGGGATCCAGCAGTTTACAATTTTGGAGCCAACGCTAACAGACAAACCCCATGGGCAGAAAAACATATTGGTGAAGTATGGTGGGATCTATCCAAAGTCAAGTGGCTATGGTATGAGCAAGACACCCAAGAATACAAAACAAATCATTGGGGACAAACTTTCCCTGGATCTCAGATACATGTTTATCAGTGGGTTGAATCAACTGTTCCTCCAAGTAGGTATCAACAATTGGGCACAGGTGGAATTCCTTTACATGCAGACGACTCCAATCTTACTATCAAAGACAGATACAATGGCAGACTTGATAGAACCATTAGATACTACTACTATTGGGTAAGAGATGATAATGCTATACCTCTCAACAGTGTGGTTAGTAGAAAAAACACAGTTGCTTTTGTTAAAAATTTAATTGAAAATCCACAGAGACAAGGACACAAATGGTTTGCACCTACAGATACAAACAAAATGTTGTTGGCAAATGTTAGAGGCCTATCTAATGATACAATCAAACTTAACATTGATATTAGAACTAATAACAGTGATGCATCAGCACATTCTGTTTGGAAATTAGTCAGAGAAGGAGATCCTGCTCAACGTCCAAGCACACAGGTTGAACAACGCTGGTGGGATAGTTTAGTTGGAAAAAATATAGAAGGGGACATGGTTCCAGATATTAATTTGCCATTGAATGAAAGATACGGAAATGAAATACGCCCAAGACAAAGTTGGTACGTGAATCGTTACAATGCACTAAAAGAAATTATTGATTATTCTAACACAGTTCTTAAAAAGATTCAATTGACTGGACCAATCAAACTTGATAATCTTAACAAGGCAGATCCTGAGCCAACTGCGGCAAGTCTCGAGTGGGATGCCGTTGTAGACACACATGTAGAATTATCATACATCAATACTGCTGACTTATCAGGTGCTGTGAAATATCTTGTCAAAGCAGACGAAACAGCCAACAATTTCTGGTCAATCTACACATGGGATGGCACACAATTTAATAGAACAAAATTACAAGGTTTCAACACAGGAGCATATTGGAGTTACGTAGACTGGTATGGCACTGATCCTGAGGTACATGAGATGATTCATGATGAGAATACTCCTATTGATGCCCAGGTAACGTATGAATATGAGTTAGATTCACTTGACCTAGCAGTTGGGAAGCACGTCAAAGTTACTCAGGGTGACACAGGAGGTTGGAAACTGTTTATGAAGACTGCTAAAGGTTATACTAACGTAGGAACAGAGAATGGCACTATTAGATTAAGCACAAAATTATATGACTACACGCAAGATGCAACTGGATTTGCTGGTGAAGATAACTTTGATGATAATTTCTTTGACCAGGAACCAACAAAAGAAACTAGAAATATATTGACAGCACTAAGAGATGATTTGTTTATAAACGAACTAGCAGTAGAATACAACAATTTATTCTTCATAGGTTTGAGAAAAGTTTTACAAGAACAAACATATGTGGATTGGTTGTTTAAAACTTCATTTATTAATGTTACAAACACAGTTAGAAAACTAGATCAAAGAAAGAGTTACACGGCTGGCACAGACAGTTGGGTAGAAAGTTACATAAACGAAGTAAAGCCATTTCATTCAAAAATACGTGAATACAAACTAGGTTATGAGTCAACAGATACCCAAGATGGTATATTCTCTGATTTTGATAATCCACCATTTTATGATTCAGCCGAAAGTAAAATACGTAATCTAAATGTAACCTCTGATTCAGATAAGTTAACAGAATATCCTCATCAGATTTGGTACGATAATCATAAAAAATATGTGACATCAATTACGGTATCATACAGCGGAACAGGATACGAAACTGCGCCAACAGTTACAGTGCTTGGGGGAACCACAGCATCAACTGGCCCATTCCAAATTCAAGGCAACAGCAATAGAGGGGCAACATCAGGCACCTATGGATATTACTATCCATTGTTTACTAGTGAACGATTGGCAAAAACTTGGGATACGCAAAACAACGGTGGTAGCGGAACTGCAACAGAATTTAGTTTTGATGAATATGAAGGCACTTTTTGGATGCCGGATGCAACAACAAACACAGGTCAAAGTTCAAGAAGCACAGTGTATAAAATGTACGAAACGCCTGATACCACAGCGGCCACAGCCACAGCCACAGTTGTTGACGGCCGAGTAACAAAAATTACATTAGTCAGTAACGGAAAAAATTATACTACAACTCCTACTGTGGTTCTTACTGGCGGAAAAAATGATGGCACCACACCAAGTGACACTGCGAGAGCATATGCTAATTTACAGAATGATCTTGTGAGAGATATTGATACCACTATCAAGTTTGACAGAGTTCATCCAGTTCATGCTGTGGTAGATTGGGCCATAAACACTTCCTATGCTTACGGACAATTAATTAGATACAACAATGAATTGTATAAGGCTACAGATCATTTCACTTCAAATACTAAATTCAATGACAACATTGGCAAAGTTTATAAAATACGAGGTGACGAAACAGGCCTAACTGCCGCAGACAGAACAGCAGGATTCTACACACCAGGTTCAGGTATGCCTGGTAATGAATTATCCCAACTAATGGCGGGTGTAGATTACGGTGGCACAATGGTTACAGGATTACTATTCCGTCAAGGACAAGGATGGGATAACGCTGATTGGTATGATTATCCATGGGACAATTTTGGTGACACACGTGTCAAAGCCTTTATTGCAGATGGCTCTACAAACACATATACTTTCACAACTGCTCCTGCCAAGTCAGATGTATATTCTGTATACACCACTTTAGGCGATAGCACAAGAACTAAACTGTCAGATGTGTTTAGAGGAGATGGCTCCACAACCAGTTTCCAACTCAGCACCACTCCAGACGAAAATGCTTTAGTAGAGTTTATTCCTATTGATGATGACGGAGTGCTGACACCAACGGATGATAGAACACTTGATACATTATTAAAAGGGGGCCTATTCAACACTGCATTAGGCACAGCGGCCAGTGATATACTTACCGACGGTGATCAATTTGTATCACCAGAAACAAGTTACGCACCAGAAGAGGCTGTACCAGGCCAAATGTTTGACACAGTTGATATCAAAGTTTATACATCACCAGAGTCTGGAGTTCCATTTATAACTGAAAATTTATATACAGGAGATGCTGTAACTACTACTTTTGCATTAGGAGATTTCCCTGGATCTCTTGCATCAGTAACAGTTTCTGTAGACGGCACAGTCAAACGATTAACCACAGACTACACAGTTGATGTTGGAGACAAAACAATCACATTTGGAAGTGCGCCAGGACTAGGAAAAGCAATCAGTGTTAGAACTTTTGCTGTATCAGGTGAAAACTACAGAGTATTGGACCAATACCGAGGTGACGGATCAACTACCACATTCACCACAAGCACCAGAGGAGAATTTAATTTGGATTCAACTGCCAGTGACATCTACGTGACCATTGACGGAGGCCCAACTACTTTATTTTCAACTACAACCACTGCAAACACAATCACAGTTACATTTGACAGTGCACCAGCGGCAAACGCTTTTGTTCAGATCGCTGGTTTCAACAAATCAACTACGTCCACAAGAAGTTTTGCAAGTATTAGAAATGAACTAATCACATTTAACAGTGCCATAACAAGATACACATTGTCGTTTCCTCCAGGAGCAATTGGTCCTCTATCAGGTTTGACAATGATCGAAGTGGGCGGAAAAATGTTACGTGGTCCTGACATCAGTTACTATGTTGGAGATGGCACTACCACTAGATATGGATTCAATCCATTGACAGGTTTGGGAGAAGATTCAACATTTACAAACACATTAGGTGAAGACAGCACAATTGATCCTGTGAAGACTATCACAGATCCATCACAAATTGTTGTGCATGTCAATGGGGTGAAACAGGTACAGAACACAGATTATGTGGTGGATCTTGCAGGCACTATTCTGACTGCTGATGAAACTGACACAGTGGACACTACTTTAGTCACAACAGATGTGGCTGGATCTCCAGACAGAATTTCATTTGTTACAGCACCAGCACAAAATGACCTAATTGCAATTTCAACATTAGTTGATAATCATTACACAGTTGATGGCACAGACGTCATACTAGAACCTGCTCAAATTTCTTCAGATGGATATTCTTTATCCAGTGGTGATGTGATAAATGTCACCACATTTAATAATGCTTTGGGAATGAAACTACGTAGGGAGGTATTGGAAGGCAAGACTAATAATGTATTCAAACTGAGATTTGATACCTTGAATCCAAGTTACACTTTTGCATGGTTCAATGGAGAACAGTTGACTCCTGGTACTGGCTTCACAGTGTCAGGCAATACTTTAACTGTGTTGAACAAAACAAGTATCACATCTTCAGACAGATTGGATGTGATGTATTTTGCGGTTGAATCTGCAATTGGAGCAACAGGTTTTAGAATATTCAAAGACATGTTGAATAGAACTTTTTACAAACGAATAAACAAAAATGCCACAACAAAAATTGCACAAGATGTAACAGACGAATCTATCGTTATTCAAGTTGAGGATGGAACTGTGTTGCCGGAGCCAAATGCGGCCAACAACATACCAGGTGTAATTTTTGTTGATAAAGAAAGAATAGAATATTTTACCAAGTCAGGAGACACTTTAGGCCAACTAAGACGAGGCACACTTGGTACAGGAATTAAGGATCATAGTTCAGGCACAGCAGTGGTAGATGCGTCTGGTACTCAAACTATACCTTATACGGACACAGTATACACCAATACATTTACTGGTGATGGTAGTACTGCAACGTTTAATCTATCACAAACACCCGCTTCTGCTAGTGAGTTAGACATATTCATTGGTGGCCAACGATTGTTGCTCACTAGCGAAGACGGATCAACTATTAACTACTCTGTGGACGGATCGACTGCGGCAGTGACATTAAGCACAGCACCAGCGGCAGATACACAGGTCAAAATACTACACAAGAGAGGACAGGTATGGTATACAGCGGCTGATGGTAATCCTGCAGATGGTAAAGGTTTACAAGCATCAAGCACAGTTCAGGCTCGTTTCATAGCGGATGAGCCGACAAATGCACCTGAATAAATACACTAGGATGACAGAAGAAAATAAACACACAGAATCACAAGAAGAAAACAAAAAGCCTAATGATCAGTCAGGTGTGATGATGCAGGGTCACATCAAAATTTTTGATCCTGAGACTGGAGAGGTGATAGTGGATAAAAGAAATGCTATCCATTATGAAAACATGTCACAGGCTCTTGCAAATTCATTGGCCAACAAGACATCAGGATTTATACATGAAATGGCTTTTGGTAATGGTGGAACCTCAGTGGATCCAACAGGAATTATAACTTATCTTACGCCTAACTCTACAGGAAGCAACGCCACACTTTATAATCAAACTTATTATAAAGTGATAGATGACAACTCTGTCACAAACAAAGACACAACTAGAAACAAAATGGAGGTGCGTCATACAGCAGGTAACAAATACACAGACATAGTTTGTACTTGTACTTTAGATTATGGTGAGCCTACTGGACAAGAAGCATTTGATAACACAACAAACTTTAATGGCGACTTTGTTTTTGATGAATTAGGATTAAAAAGTTATGAAGGTACAGAAAACGGATCAACAAATAAATTGTTGACACACGTGGTATTTCACCCAGTTCAAAAATCTTTGAATAGATTGATACAGATTGATTATACACTTAGAATACAAAGTTTAACAACATTTACTGAAACAAGTTCAACTGCGTTGTCAACTTCAAACACAATCAGCGGTACTTCTTCAGGTAGTAGCACAGGATATTAAAAATGCCATATACTGTCAACAAAACTAATAGTTCAGCGTCTCCAAATCAGTACACAGTACAAGATGGTGTGGTCAACGCACAAACTGATTTGAGTTTTATTGGAAAAGGTTACGCAGGTTATGGTGAACTGATTGCTGAAAACTTTTTACATCTACTTGAAAATTTTGCAAATGGAGATGCACCAAGTAAACCGATTACTGGACAACTGTGGTGGGACAGTACAAATAACAAATTAAAAGTCTACACAGGTACCACTTTCCAAAACAGTGGCGGTAGTGCACCTTACCAATCGTCCGCGCCTACAGGAATGTCTGCAGGTGATATATGGATAGACTCAGATACCGGACAGATGTTTTTTTACAACGGAACAGCGTCTGTGTTGGTAGGCCCTCCTGGCACTACAGGTACAACAAATGGATTTACATTCAGTTCAATTGTTGATACATCAGACGTTACTCAGAATGTCACCAATATATTCAACGATGGAAATAAGATTGCAATAATAAGTGAAGATGAGTTTACACCAAAAACTTCTATGTCTGGATTTGCCACAATTAAAAAGGGTATCACTTTAACCACTGCAATATCAGACACAAAATTCAACGGTACAGCGACTAATGCAGATGCTTTAGGTGATGTTGCGGCCGCAAACTATTTTAGATCAAATGCTAATGATACTACATCAGGCACAGTGACAATTGCTAACGATGGTGGAGTGATAGTTGGAGTTGACAGTGATCTAACAATTTCAGTTGATTCTGGAGGAGCAATTATTTCAAATGCTACACAGGATACTGACATTACATTCAAAGTCAATGATGGCGGTTCTACAATTACTATGATGACAATAGATGGTAGCACTTCAAGAATTGGAATAGGAACAACAACACCTAGCACTAAACTTGACATATCAGGCACTACTACATCAACTGCTTTTGCAGGTCCATTGACAGGTAATGTAACAGGAAATATATCAAGCACTGGCGCTAATACTATGGCCACATTGACCATGACAGACAAAATGGTCACCCAAGAGATTGAGCCTGATCTAGATGACACTTATGATATAGGAACTAGTTCAAAAGGTTACAGCACAGTTCATGCCAAAGCAACATCGGCACAATACGCTGACTTGGCTGAGATTTATGAAACTGACACTCAGTACGAAATAGGTACAGTGGTTGTATTTGGCGGCGCAAAAGAAATTACAGTAAGTGATCAAAAATATGATACGAGAATAGCAGGTGTGATCAGTGAAAACCCGGCTTACATCATGAACAGCAAATCTGAGGGACAGCCGGTGGCTTTGGCGGGAAAAGTCAAATGCAAGGTACATGGTACAATTACAAAAGGATCATTACTAGTCTCATCAGGTGAAACAGGATGTGCAACATCATCTTACTATCCACCAGTAGGCTCAGTGATAGGAAAAGCATTAGAAGACTACGATTCCAGCGAAATTGGCACGATTAATATTGTAGTGGGAAGGTGCTAAATATACACAAATGGCTTACACAATAAACAAAACAGACGGAACAATCCTAGCAACAATAGTAGACGGCACAATAAACACAACCGCAACCAACCTTACACTTATAGGAAAAAGTTATTCTGGATGGGGTGAAAATTTAAACGAAAACCTTGTAAAATTATTAGAAAATTCTGCATCAACATCAGCACCCACAACTCCGTTACGTGGACAATTATGGTTTGATACAAACACAGGACAACTGAAAGTGTACAACGGTTCACAGTTTGAACCAGCAGGAGGTGCTCAACCTTCAACATCAGTACCAACTTCACCAGGGCAAGGTGATTTATGGTTAGACTCAACAAATGACCAAGTGTTTGTGTACACAGGAGATTCAAGATCACATCAAATTAATGATAAATGGGAACTATTAGGTCCGGTTCATACTGCTTCACAAGGTGAGTCAGGATTTGTAATAGAAACAATTGCTAGTTCTGGTGGTGATAAAGTTGTGTCATCAATGTACGCTAATAGCACAAGAGTAGCCATACTATCAAAAGAAACATTCACACCATCAGTATCGCAGACAGGATTTGCTTCTATCAAGGCAGGACTAACACTTAATTCAACATTGAGTGCAGTATTCGAAGGGACTAACACATCGGCCGCATTTGTAGATGTCAGTGGTACAACAAATAGTTCTGCCAGTTTAGTAGCAGGCGGAAACTTTTTACGGGCAGACGCATCAGATACCACAACAGGCGCTTTAACCATTGACAACGACACTGGAGTGATAATTGGTGATTCACAAGACTTGACCATTTCAGTATCCAGCAACGATGTGACATTTGCACAAACCGAACAAGACAAAGACATGATCTTTACTGTCAATGACGGAGGTGTCACTACAGAAGTCATGAGATTGCAAGGTGCAATTAGTAGACTTAGAGTAAAAGACT
>TARA_R100000353_G_scaffold43121_4_pt1 | contig 34312 bp, 32 predicted proteins | sample TARA_R100000353 | Tara Oceans TARA_R100000353 (sample SAMEA2620663) | marine metagenome | biome: marine biome (ENVO:00000447); feature: surface water layer (ENVO:00002042); material: "saline water (ENVO:00002010), including plankton (ENVO:xxxxxxxx)" | depth 5 m | reverse complement strand
ATATTCCAGAAGGTCTTTATTTTGTGAGCTTTGCGGTGGAAGAAACTGGATGGTCTATAAAAAAGAAATGATATGGAACGCGATGCAATCGCGCACCAGCGTAGGGTAATTCTGTAAATGAAATTGTACACAACCACCCTAAAAACTCTCCGCCTTCGGGATATGATAGGACAACAGGTGATGTTAATACACCTGTAGTTGGTGACGCAAAAGGTGCAACAAACTATCCTGTTAACAGTAAAGAACAACCTATTAAGAGAGCAGTTTATAGACCTGCTTTCAAAAAAATAAACAGATATGACAACAAAAAAGCTTATCCCGCTGAAGAATATTAGCATGTTACTTGTCTTAATGTCCTTAATTACATCTTGTAATGTTTGTAAGAAAGTGAATAATTCAAATGAAATTGCCAAATATCTTGATGATTATTTAATGGACTACCACAATTATACCAAAGATTCAATAGATGTTGGTTTACTTGTGTTCGTTGAAATTGAGAAAGATTGTATTAAGAGGATTGAAATTCAAGACTATCCTACTGAGCATATTAACTATGATATAAACAATAAAGAGATTAGTCCAGAAACTATTTCGGTTGGATTATATCAGCAAATTCCTATTGAATTAATTATTATTAAGAAATTAGTAAATGATTTTGATGGTTTTATATCAAAAGATTCCAGTTTTATTGATGAGTTACCCAAAGACCATTATGTTTATGATAAAGATGGAAACAAGTTGGGCTTTACTATTGAAGATGGATTAATGGAATACACTCCAACATTGAAAAGTGAATACTTAATACGAAAAAGAATCAAACGATTGGAATTTTCAAATGGGCTATTTGAAAGCGCTAAAATTGAATTATAAAGGACTATCGAGTATAGGCCAACAAGTTGACTGGTGGAAAGATAAAGAAATTAAAGAAGTAAAATCAAAAGCTGCGGAATTGAGTATTTATAAGAATAAGAACTAGTATCTATTCCCCCGCTAGCGCGAGCGTCCCGCTCGTGCTCCACAGCAAACAAGGTTAAATGTCAAAGCTTACTTATATTCTAAATAGTAAAAAAAATTAGCTACTTTTAAACCTGTATAACATCCGCTCCCGCGCGATTGCATCGCGTGGTCTCCCAAGCTTTAATGTAGTGACAGTACTAACTTTTCTTGTCTCGATATTATTTGTAGATTTTTGTTTTTCTGATATTAAGAAATATCAATATCTTTAGAACAGGAGTGGCAATTACAAGTTACATAATCCAAAAAAGCTGTATTTTGTGAGTTTTGTTGTGGAAGAAACTGGATGGTCTATAAAAAAGAAATGGTAAGGAACGCGATTCAATCGCGCACCAGCGTAGCATTAATTAAGTTTAAAAAAGTACGTATTTAAGTACTTTGTGTTATCTTTGTATTATGGAAACAGTAAACTATACAGACTTTCGTTCAAATCTAAAGCATTGGTTCGATAAAGTGGTTAATGATGTAAGCGATATTATTATTAAGCGTAAAAATGGTAAAGACCTTGTTTTAATATCATTGGACGAATATAATTCGTTAAAGGAAACGACCTATCTGCTAACTGGGAAAAACAGGGATGTCTTGTTAAACTCTATCAAAGAACTGGAGGCGGGAAAAGGTATGGAAAAAGACTTAATGGAATAGATGAAATTAATTTGGTCTACTTCTTCATGGGAAGATTATTTGTATTGGCAGAAAGTTGATAAAAAAATATTAAAACGAATTAATGAACTGCTTAAAAGCTGCATGCGCACACCTTGTGAAGGCATAGGTAAACCCGAAGCTTTAAAAGGAGATTTACAAGGTTATTGGTCTAGACGGATAACATCTGAACATCGATTAGTCTATAAATACGAATACGATCAATTATTGATTGCAGCTTGCCGTTACCATTACGGAAAGTAAAATTCCCCGCTCCCGCGCGATTGTATCGCGTGGTCTCCCAAATTTTAATGTGGTGACAGTACTAACTTTTCAGTTGATTTTTTTGTAACCTTTGTTTTACCCCCGCTCCCGCAGTATCGCATTTTATATTTTGATTATACCAAATACAGGCCAAGCTTAATTTTATAGTAAGGTATTTTAGCTTCAAAAAATTCAAAATACGTTTTTAAACTTTCAGGGTTTTTAAGTTTTTCTTTGGCATTTTTTATCTTTTCAACTTCATTTAGAGAAATAAACTGATATAAATCGATAGCGGTTCCTTCTTCGTGCATTTTAATAAAATGTTCGTAAACCGAACTTTCATTAATACCGCGTTTTAAAGCAATTTCAGCAACCGAAAGTGATTCTTCAACAAACATTTTATAACTGCGTTCGTGTGTGGGTAAGTTGCTTTCTAAATTGTCTAAATGACGATTGATAATTTTTAAAAACAGGCTGGCATATTTATTAAGTTTTGCTTCTCCAACACCAGAAATTTCGGCAAAAGCTTCTTTGGTTCGAGGCTTTTTTAATTCCATGTCTTCCAAAGTGGCATCGCTAAAAATTACATAGGCCGGTACTTTGGCTTCTTCTGCTAATTTTGACCGCAAGGTTTTTAGTTTGGAAAATAAAGAAGTACGCTTTTTAGCAACTTTTTCGGGTTTTATCTTTTTTTCCTCCTCTGTAATTTTGGCTAAGCGTACCGTTTTACCTTCAAACAAAATCTTTTTAGCTAATGGAGTAAGTAGTAGTCTTCCATTTTCGTGAAAGTATATTTGTAATATTCCAAGATTTAAAAGCTGAATTACGTATTGCTGCAAATCGCGCCAGGCGATATCTTTGGCTGCTCCAAACGTTTTAATTTTTTGATAACCTTTATCGTAAATTTGTGCATTTTGTGATCCGCGAAGCACATCTAAAACCATCCCTAATGCTTCTTGTTCCTTAAGTCTTGCTACGGCCGAACAAATTTTTTGTGCTATTTGGGTGCCGTCAAAATATTTTGGCGGACTTTTACAAATATCACAATTGCCACAGTCTTCACTTATATGTTCGCCAAAGTACCCTAAAAGTGCTTTTCTTCGGCAACTAAGTGCTTCGGCAAATTGTTGCATTCGTTCTAGTTTTGCTAGTTGATAAGCTTCAGTTTCGGTGCCTTCGGCAAATTTTCGTAGTAAAATAACATCAGCAAAACTGTAAAAAAGGAGGGTATGTGCAGCCAAACCATCACGGCCACTACGGCCAATTTCTTGGTAATATCCTTCAATATTTTTAGGCATATTGTAATGAATAACCCAGCGCACATTGCTTTTGTCGATCCCCATTCCAAACGCAATTGTAGCAACAATTATCGGGGTACGATCGTTAACAAAGTTATCTTGAATTGCATTTCGCTCTTCCGAAGAAAGTCCGGCGTGGTAGGCTTCGGCATCATATCCTTTTTGCTGAAGTGTGCTTGCTAATTTTTCGGTACTTTTTCTGCTTAAACAATAAATAATTCCGCTTTGCGAACCGCGCTTAGAGAGGAAGTTTAAAATTTGCTTGTTTCTATTTTGACCCGGCCTAACGTCTAAATATAAATTTGGTCTATCAAACGAAGCAATAATTTTTTTTGCTTTTGGGATTGCAAGTTGGGTGGCAATATCTACCTGTGTTGCCCGATCGGCGGTGGCGGTTAATGCAATTATAGGGACGTTTAAAAATTGCTTTTTTAGGTGCTTTAATTGTGTATATGCCGGTCTAAAGTCATGACCCCAGCTAGAAATGCAATGGGCTTCGTCTATTGCAAAAAGACTTATTTTAATGCTAGAAAGAATATTATTTAACTGCGGAAGACTTTCTGGAGCTACATAAAGTAGCTTTAAGTTGTTGTTTTGTAAATTTTTCAGAACCAAATTTTGTTCGTCCACAGGTTGCGAACTATTAAAAAAAGCTGCTGCAATTCCGTTTGCTTTTAAAGCGTCTACTTGGTCTTTCATTAAAGCGATTAATGGAGATATTACAACAGTGGTACCTTCAAAAATAAGCGCAGGTAATTGAAAACACAATGATTTTCCACCGCCCGTAGGCATAATGGCTATTGTATCTTTTTTACTTAAAACATTGTCAATAATCTCTTCTTGGTTGGCACGAAAGGTATCGTACCCGAAATATGTTTTAAGTAGCGTTGTTTTGTTTGCTTGAAGTTCTAATTCCATTGCGGCAAAAGTACGGTTTCAAGAATTAAAAAAAATTAAACCCTCACCAAAGTGAGGGTTTAAAATTACTAGTCAATTTATTTGCTCCCCAGCATAACTAGTTCGTTACAAAACACTTCGGTTATATAGTGTTTTTTGCCGTCTTTATCGTCCCATGAGCGGTTTGTAAGTTTTCCTTCAATTACAATTTCTTGCCCTTTGGTAATGTAGTTTTCCACCACCTTTACTAATCCTCCACGCACAACTATATTGTGCCAGTAGGTGCGTTCTACTTTTTGGCCGTCTTTATCTTTATAACTATCATCTGTAGCCATAGAGAATTTTGCCATTTTATTGCCATCGGCAAATGTTACAATTTCTGGGTCTTGACCCAATCTTCCAATCAACTGTACTTTGTTTCTAAGTGCGTTCATAATTTCTAAATTTTAATGTTAAACAATTGATGCTATCGAAGTCTATTCTATTCGACAAGGCAAACTTATGGCAGCTTTTAAAAATTAGTTGGTACTTACATGCTTACTTTCGTTTATAGTTGTTTGTAAGCGTTTGTAAATAGTTACATTGGTTCTAGAATGAAGTATTTATCTATTCAATAACAGTTAATAGCAGAATACTCAATGAAAGCTTCTGAATACTAATTTAACATTTGGGTTTAGGTTGGTAAACGATACTTTCGTCGCCACTTTAACTAAATTTTTAATTATGAAGAAAATTATTTTACCCATTGCTATGTGCTTTATTACTACTATGGGTGTATTAAATGCGCAGCGTTCAATTAGTGAAATACCTATGGAAGAAAATCTTTCTGAACAGACTGCAAAATTACCAGCGGCATTTTATAATTCAACTACCACATTGCAATTTGAGTCTAACCAGGGGGTTGAGACCTCTAATATTGCTATTGATTTGCAAAATAGCAAAATAAATAACTTTGGTTCGTACGGACCAGCAGCGAGGCCCAATGGTACTCAAGAATTTGGTGAAAACCTTATTTATACTACTGGGCCTTTAGTAAATGAATCGCCAAATTTAAGTGTTTTGGAGAATGTAACTAATGGCATGAATTTATTTGGATTTGGAGTTAATTATAACAACGGTCAAAGTTTAGCTGAAAATTTTATGCTATATGATAGTTTTGATATATCTGAAATTGTTGTTTATGCATATCAAACGGGAACCTTACCTCCCTCAATTACCGCTATGTACGTTCAAATTTATGATGGAGACCCAAGTGCTGGCGCTTCAGTAATTTGGGGCGATTTATCAACAAATGTTTTAGCAAATGCCGAAGATTACGGCGTGTACCGAGTTTTGGAAGATGACCAAGCAAATACAGATAAAAAGATTTCAAAAGTAACTGCAACCATAAATAATTTAACATTATCACCAGGCTCTTATTGGGTTGAATACAGCTTAGAAGGTTCTGGAAATTCTGGACCTTGGGCACCTCCAATTTCAGTTTTAGGTGAAACAAATACAGGAGATGCGCTTCAAAAAACAACTTCTGGGACGTGGCAAGCGGTAATAGATAGCGGTGTAAATGAACCCCAAGGTATGCCTATACAGATATATGGAACTATAAACCTTCAAGGAAGTTGTGCCGAACTTAATCCGCCATACGACTGGTTATTTGAAGAAGCCTTATTCATAACAGCAGGTGGGCCTTACAAAGTAGCTAATGATCTCTCATTAGCAGCCAATGAAAGTTTTACACTTGAACATATTACTGCCTATATGTTTTCAGAATGGCCAATTAGTGAAGTAAATGTAACTTATTATGAAGACGATAATGGATTGGCAGGAACCGAAATTGGTTCGCAAAGTGCAGTTACTCTTAATCATGTTAATGCTGTTGGAAGTTCACTTTATTCATTTTACAACGTTTATAAAGTTGATATGACAGTTGATCCGTTTTTATTTACTGGTGATGAAAATAACCCAAAAACATATTGGATAGGGTTATCTGCAGAAAACACAGACAGTTCTGATGTATATTGGGCTATAACCACGGGTAATTCAGTTGGAAATCCTTCTATTATAAATGTGGATAGCGATTGGGGTGTTTTCGACAGTAGTTTCGATGGTCTTTACACTTGGTATGGCGATTGTAGTCCGGTTTTAGGAGTTGCAGATAATGAAATTACCCAGTTTAGCGCTTATCCAAACCCAACAAATAATATTTTATACTTAGAGTCTGTTCAAAATATTGAATCTGCAACTTTGTATAACCTATTAGGTCAAACCGTATTGACAAAAGATGTAAATGATAGTTACACCGAATTAAACCTTTCAGGTTTGGAAATGGGAACTTATATTTTACAAACCACTATTAATGGTCAAGTAGTTACACAAAAAGTATTAAAACAATAAGTATTTAGTTTTTAATATAGATTTAGATTAAAGAGTTGCTCTTTTAAAAAGGTTAATTAAAAATTATCCTTTGCGAAAGAGCAATTTTTTTGTTTATACAAATTATCTAGATGCTATATAAAAATTGGTAAGTACAGCTTAGTGCATTAAACCTAGTAGATTGATGAGCTTAGGCCTTTTATTAAGGACCTTATAAACTCTTTAAAAACAAAAAAGCCTAACACGAATGTTAGGCTTTTTGCTCCTCCTCTTGGGCTCGAACCAAGGACCCTCTGATTAACAGTCAGATGCTCTAACCAACTGAGCTAAGGAGGAATTTTGCGTTAGCGGTTGCAAATATACCTATTTTTTATTTCCGTCAAAACAAAAAAACGATTTTTATTAAATTTTGTTTTACATTTTTTTTAATCAGAAATACTCGTGATTTTTTATAAATCCTGTAGCTCTTTTAATAACAGAGCGTTCTTTGTAGATTCGCTATCTTTTAATAGCGATTTTGCAGTTTTTAAGTCGTCTTTTTTAAGAAACGAAAGTGCTAAATAATATTTTATTTCTTCCTTAAAAACAGTGGTCGAATCGTTGTTTGCGGTTTGTAGATATCTTCGCGCGTGTCTATACTTGCCATTAGCCAAACTCGCTACCCCCAAATAATAAGTTAGTGTGTCGTTTGTAGGGTTTGCCGCGTACAATGGTTCCCAAATTGAAATAGCTTCGGCATATTCTGCACGTTTGTAATTAACCATTCCCAAATAAAAATTAGAATTGGCGTAGTTACCCAAATTTGTTGGCAATCCAGGGTCTGCTGTAAAGTATGCCGAAAAAATGCGATCTGTAGATGCTCTTCCAAATATAGCCCAAGTGGAAACGCCTAATAGGATTAAAATCGATACAATTAACGCTATCTTTCCATTTGAAAGTTGCAATCTTTCTGAAAATGATGTTTTGGGATAGTTTGGATTTTCTAATTTTTCTCTTGCGTCTGGTTTCTTATATTTTCTTTCCATTTTTTTACGTTGTTTTTCAACCAACTTACTAAAATTAGCATTTTGTTTTGAACGCTTTTTAAACTCGGCGAGCTCATCGGCATCTAATTCGTTATTGAAATAGGCGACAATAAGGTCTAAATTTTCTTGGCGTTTTGTAGTATTGCTAAAATTCATGGGGCAGGGTAGGATTTGGGGTGTGTTGAAAGTTTACTTACTCATTAAAAAAACTAGGTTTGTTTAATCTTAAAAGATTGTATCAATTTACTGTTGAAATATTCCAAAAAAATACAATTTATAATAAATGTTTTAAATTTTTTAGAAAAAAACGTATAAAATAGCTTTTGGGGATAGAATGTCTCATTTAATTGGTAAAAAAAATACTTCGGGTATTAACCGAAGTATTTGTTATCTTTTAGAATGTAAATTGTTGTTATTCAAATAACCAGCGATAAATGTCGTTGCCGTTGGCAAATAACACCAACGCAATTAAAATAAAGAAGCCTATCATTTGCGCATATTCCATAAACTTATCATTTGGCTTTCTTCCGGTCACTATTTCATATAATAAAAACATTACGTGGCCCCCGTCTAAAGCAGGTATTGGTAAAATGTTCATAAATGCCAAAATAATAGAAATTAAGGCCGTAGTAGCCCAAAAGCTTTGCCAGTTCCAAACGCCTGGAAATAGATTTCCTATGGCGCCAAATCCGCCAACTTGAGTAGCACCTTTCTTGGTAAATACGTATTTAAATTGAGCTACGTAGTCGCGAAGTGTGTTGTATCCAAATCCAAAGCCGCCAACAATACTTTCACTCAATGAATATTCTATTTGGGTTTTTCCTAATTGCGACCTTAATTCGTCATTAGAAAAGGTAAAACCAAAAGTGCCTTTGTCGTCTGGTACAATTTTTAGCGTATCTATGGTGCTGTTGCGCGCTACTACTACTTTATTTTCGTTACCTTTATTAGCATTTGCTATTTTTTGAAACTCATCGAGATAGGTAACTTTTTGGCCGTTAATTGCAATTATTTTATCGGCTGATTGTACGCCTGCTTTATCTGCAGGAAAGTCTGCCCAAACCGAATCTATAACTAAATTTTGGCGCGGAGTAAAAGCCGGCATGATGCCGCTTTCAAACATAGTGGATCCTGCGTTTTCAGGGACGTTAATTACTTCGGTACTGCCATTGGCGTGTCTTACTTCAACTTTTGAAACGTCGCGAACAAAAATGTATTTGTTAATTTCCATGACGTCATCAAGGGGTTCGCCATTAACGCTTAGTATTTGGTCGCCATCTTGAAAGCCGTATTCTTTAAACTGTTCGGTAACTGCAAAACCTTGCGGCAAGTCTTCGTTTGTTGTAATATTTTGGCCGTAGACATAAAGAATTCCCATATAAATTACAAAGCCAACAATAATATTTACGGTAACTCCCCCTAACATTATAATAAGACGTTGCCAAGCGGGTTTACTTCTAAATTCCCAAGGTTGTGGGGGTTGAGCCATTTGTTCTTTATCCATGCTCTCATCGATCATCCCCGCTATTTTAACATAGCCACCAAGGGGTAACCAGCCAATACCGTAAACTGTTTCGCCAATTTTCTTTTTAAATAAAGAAAATTTAACATCAAAAAATAGGTAGAACTTTTCAACACGTGTTTTAAATAATTTTGCAGGTATATAATGCCCTAATTCGTGTAGTACGATAAGGAGAGATAAGCTTAATAATAATTGTATAGCTTTTACAGCAAATGGAGTCATATTGTTTGTATATAAATTTAATCTTTAAGCCTTACTAGTGTATTGCGACTTAAAGTATATTTTTGAATTGTGCTTTTTAAAATTTCCGCTAAAATACGAGTGTTTCAACAAAAAAATCGCACAAAAGTAACCTTTTAGAACTTCTCAAAAAAATTAGCGAAGAAAACAGTAATAGATTATTACAATCTAACACATTTGAATGTTAAAAGTATTCATTTTGATGGCAATAGCTGCTATGTTTGCACTTGCTTAAATTAATTGCGATTAAAGTTTTACCCAATGCTTAAGTTCTTTAGTAAATACAAGTTTTTTGCAGTAGTTTTTTCCATAATTTCTATAATTATAATTACGGTTATTTACCATATAATGAAACCGCAGGAGACCCTGCGTATTTATCAACCCGCCGATGTAGATACCGAGCTTGTAGATAGCACGCTGCAATATGTAAAAAAATACCACACAATTGCCAATTTTAGCCTTACCAATCAAAACGGCGAAACGATAACTCAAGCTAATTACAATAACAAGATTTATGTAGCCGATTTTTTCTTTACTACCTGCCAAACCATATGCCCCATTATGACCGACCATATGGTAAAAATTCAGGAAGCGTTAATAGACGATGATGAAGTATTACTGCTGTCGCACACGGTTACCCCCGAAATAGACTCGGTGGCGCAACTTAAAAAATACGCAGTCGAAAAAGGGGTGCGCGACGCTAAGTGGAATTTGGTAACGGGCGATAAAAAAGAAATTTATGATTTGGCACGAAAATCATATTTAGCTGCAAAAGACGTTCCTTACCAAGAAAACGATCTTGTACACACCGAAAATTTTGTCTTGATTGATAAAAAGAAACGCATCCGCGGTTTCTACGACGGCACCGATCCCGAAGCTATTGAAAAACTTCTTCACGATATTCAAATTTTAAAAGCCGAAGATTAAGTTGTTTGCGCTCTTTGGTTAGGGTTAAAATTTCTGCTAAGGTCTTTTCCCACGTCCTTTTTTTCACTTACTTTTGTCTTGTTTAAAATCAATCTAAATAAAAATGGTAACTATTGCTTCTTTAAAAAAAGGTGACCGTGGAATCATTAAGGAATTTTCTGTAGATGTTGTTCCTTTAAAACTTTTAGAAATGGGATGCCTTCCGGGTAATGAAGTGTTTTTGGTGCAAGTGGCGCCCTTTAACGACCCACTTTATTTAAATATTAATGGAAGCCATTTGGCAATTAGGAAAGAAACTGCAAGTAAGATTGAAATTGAATTGATATAAATTCTTTTAAAAATCATTCAATTAAAAATTAAATATCTCATCAACACTGCTAAATTCAACTTACTATAAAATTTGAATTTACAATATTGAGCGAAGTGAAAATATGGCAAAACATATAAATGTAGCGTTAGTAGGAAATCCGAATACTGGAAAAACTTCGGTGTTTAACCGGCTTACAGGATTAAATCAAAAAGTAGGAAATTACCCAGGAATAACGGTCGAAAAAAAACAAGGAAATTGTAAATTTGGAAGAGCTTGTAAGGTTAATGTACTCGATTTACCGGGTACTTACAGTTTAAATGCGTCGTCCCTAGACGAAAATGTTGTAATTGAACTTCTGCTCAATAAAAACGATAAAGACTTTCCCGATGTTGCCGTTGTAGTAGCCGATGTAGAAAATTTAAAACGAAATTTATTACTCTTCACACAAATTAAAGATTTAGGCATTCCTACCATTCTCGCCATAAATATGGCCGATAGGATGAAGCGGAAGGCCATAACCTTAGACGTGCCGCTTTTAGAGGAAAAACTACAAACCAAAATTGCCTTAATAAGTTCGCGTAAAAATTTAGGTTTCGACTATTTAAAAGAGTTGATTGAAAACTATAATCAAATTTCAACCAAGCCGTGCTTAAACGCTTCCAGTATTTCGCCCGAATATTTTAATAGATTGCGCAAAGCCTTTCCAAACCAAGACCTTTATAAATTGTGGTTGGTAATTACGCAAGACGTAAATTTTGGAAAATTAACGCGTAATGAATTAAAAGGTGTAGCTTCTTTTAAAACAGAATCTGAAAGCAATCTTAAACGTTTGCAACAAAAAGAAACTATTATTCGGTACAAATTTATAAACGAAACTTTAAATGAAACCCTGCACGTAGACGTTGAAAACGCAAAAGATTTACGCAGTAGGTTAGATAGAATTTTAACCCATAAAGTTTGGGGTTATGTTATTTTCTTTAGCATTTTGTTGCTTATTTTTCAAGCAATTTTTGATTGGAGTGCCTACCCCATGGATTTTATAGATAGCACCTTTGCATCGTTTAGTGAATGGGCCAAAAACACGCTACCTCCCGGCGACTTTACAAACCTAATAGCCGAAGGTATAATTCCTGGTTTGGGTGGAATTGTAATTTTTATTCCACAAATAGCCTTTTTATTTTTCTTTATAGCAATTTTAGAAGAAACGGGTTATATGAGTAGGGTGGTGTTTTTAATGGATAGAATTATGCGTCGCTTTGGTTTAAGCGGAAAAAGTATTGTTCCATTGGTGGCAGGTACAGCTTGTGCAATTCCTGCAATTATGGCAACCCGAAATATTGAAAATTGGAAGGAGCGGCTAATTACTATTTTAGTTACACCTTTTACCACCTGTTCGGCGCGATTACCCGTGTATTTAATCATTATTGCCTTAGTTATCCCCGATACTCGAGTTTTAGGAATATTTAGTTTACAAGGGCTTACCCTAATGTTTATGTATGTTTTAGGGTTTGGGGCGGCAATACTTTCGGCATATCTTTTAGATAAGGTTTTAAAAATTCAAACCAAAAGTTTCTTTGTAGTCGAAATGCCTAACTATAAAGTGCCTTTACCCAAAAATGTGTTGATAACAGTTGTTGAAAAAACAAAGGCGTTTGTATTTGGAGCAGGTAAAATTATTTTGGCAATTTCAATTATTCTGTGGGTTTTAGCTTCTTATGGTCCGGGTGATTTTAACAATGCCGAAACGATAGTTAGAACGCAATACGCTGGGCAAAATCTTACTGCAGATGAAATTGATATGCACGTAGATTCGTTTAAGTTAGAACACTCTTACATTGGCCACATTGGGCACGCAATTGAGCCTGCTGTGCGTCCTCTTGGATACGATTGGAAGATAGGCATTGCGTTGGTAAGTTCGTTTGCTGCTCGCGAAGTTTTTGTGGGAACACTTGCAACAATTTACAGCGTGGGAAGCGATGACGAACAAACTATTAAAAGCAGAATGGCCGCCGAAATAAACCCAGTTTTGGGCGGACCGCTATTTAACTTTGCGAGTGGCGTTTCTCTTTTATTATTTTATGCTTTTGCAATGCAATGTATGAGTACCCTCGCTATTGTAAAACGCGAAACTAATAGTTGGAAATGGCCTATGTGGCAGCTAGTAGTAATGACTGCAATTGCTTATGTAGTTGCTTTGGCAGCGTATCAATTTTTAAAATAATCTAAACCTAAAATAACATGCAAACCTTTCTTGTTCTATTAACTTTTGCAATTGCGGTTTTCTATATGTTTACAAAGTTTATTTGGAACCCGTTCCAAGTTAAAAACAGTTCAAAAAACAATAAACCAGGAGACCATTCAGACTGCAGTAGCTGCAATTTGCATTAAGCTCTCACCCTTTGAAAATAGTAGTCTTTTAAGTATCTTTGAACTATGCAAACAATATTAGTTTTAATAACATTTTCTATTGCCGTAGGCTTTCTACTCAAGAAGTTTTTATGGAATCCAATTTTTGAAGCGCGTAAAACATCTAACGCTACATTAGATGGTGGAAAGACCAAATGTGGTAAAACAGATTGTGGCTGCTAATTGTTTTTTTCTTCACAAATTAGCAATACGTAATCGTTAATTTTTCCAGCAGTTTCTGAAGTAGGATATGGTGTTAATTTTACGCCGTTAATTGCAAAGTTTTTGGCATTGTAAAGCACGGTGTTTTTTTCTTGTCCCTGCCGTACTTCGCCAAACGTCAATAATATTTCTTCAGTATTACCATTTGCAGTTACTTGGGTTTTTACTTTGGCATTGCCGGGCCAAATACAATCAACACCGGTAGGGCAGCGCGAATCTTCTAAAACTTCAATAAATTTTATTGAAACCCCTTTTAAAACTACGGTTTCACCTTGAGGAACCTTTACAACTATCTTTGGAGTTACGGCAGATTTACCTTGCCCAAATACAAAAGCTGAAAAAAGAAAGATACACGCTAATACTGAATTTTTCATAAAAATTGGTTTTTTCTAAATTTAAAGATACTATAAAAAATAGCGGTAAAAAATCTCTTAAAATAAATTTAACGGCCACCAGCTATCCTCTAAAAAGAAAGAAATCTTCTTTCATAGGTTCTATTTTTTCGTCTTTATTACTAATAATATACTCCAACGACTTTTCGGTAAACAGCAGCCCTTTTTCGGTAAGAGCAACAATGTTATTATCAATTTGAATTAAATTGTTTTTTTCTGCTAAATCAAGTACAGTTTTAGATCTAACAATCCCCCAATTTATATGTTCTTGTAGGTGATTAATATGGCGTTCACGTACTTCTTCGTGTCTGTTTAAATGAAGCAGAAATGTTATAAGTGAAGCTTCAATACGTTGCTGTTTTTGTCTATATAGCACAGCAATTAACCCTTTACTTGGCGCAATTAAGTAAACAATTAAAAATATAAACCCTAAGGTGGTTGCAATTGAACCTGAAATGGAAGCGTCTAAAAAATGTGCTACCCAATATCCTAAAATTGCTGAGGCTACGCCGAAAAGTATCGAAAGCCAAATCATTTTTTTTAAATCTTCGGTGAGTAAATATGCCGTAGCTGCCGGCGCAATTATTAAAGCTACCACGAGTATCGCGCCTACGGCATCAAAAGCGCCTACTACGGTAATCGAAGAAACAGACATGAGCCCGTAATGCATGATTATAGGTGAAAATCCAAGTGCCGAGGCCAAACCAGTATCAAAAGTGCTAACCTTTAATTCTTTATAAAAAAGCAATAATAGTACTATTGTTATTATCAAAATTATCCCCATTACCCAAAGCGATTTTGGCCCCCAATCTGTACCGTCTATAAGTAATCTATCAAATGGAGCGAAGGCTAATTCGCCCAATAAAACGGCATCGACGTCCAAATGTACGTCGTTGGCATTCTTCGCAATTAAAATTACGCCAATGCTAAACAAAATTGGGAAAACCAAACCAATAGCAGTATCTTCTTTTACCAGATTTGTCTTTTGAATAAATTCTACCAAAACCACAGTAATAACCCCCATAAATGCAGCTAAAAGAATTAAAATTGGCGAATTTAAATCTTGAGTTATAAAAAACCCTATTACTATACCAGGGAGTATGGCATGGCTTATGGCATCGCTTATTAACGACATTTTCCGCAGTACTAAAAATACACCCGGAATAGCGCAGGCTATGGCAACTATTGCAGCAATTATTTGTATTTCTAACTGCGGATTATTCATTTGCTGGCTTTTGATTATACATTTCTTGCGCTTGCTTAAACCCCTTGGGTGTAAGTGCCCAATCTTGTCCGTTAATTGCAATTAACCCTTCATTTTCAAGCTTTTTAAGTGAAGTTTTAGTAAAGCCGTGAAAGTTATTTAAAATTCGAATAGCGTGAGGATGCGAAATATTTTCGTGTTCTTCGGCAATGGAATACATAAATTGAAGCGTCTTCATTAGCTGTAAATCGCTGCGGTTTTTTCGAAACCTAATTTCTCGAAACAACAAGCCTCTTTTGGGCGAAAAGATGAATGAAAATAATACAAAAACACCAGCAACCAATACAATTACCGGGCCCGTTGAAAGGTTGTTTTGACTGGCGCTAATTGCAGTGCCAAAAACCCCCGAAAATGCGCCAAATACAGCTGCTAAAATAACCATGGTGCTAAGGTTATTTGTCCATTGTCTCGCAGCAGCAGCTGGGGCCAATAAAATGGCGCTCATTAAAACAACACCTACAGTTTGAAGACCTAAAACAATGGCCAAAACAATTAAAAATGTTATGATTATATCTATAAACTTTGTGTTAAAACCTAGGGTTTTAGTGTAGTCTTCATCAAATAAAAGTAGTTTAAACTCTTTCCAAAAAAGTAACATTACAACTAAGGATATTCCTGTAACAATAATCATTAGTCGCACATCGCTTTCTACTAAGGTAGCAGCTTGCCCAAATAAATATTTATCTAATCCCGCTTGGTTGGCGTTAGGCTGCTTTTGAATAAAAGTGAGTAGCAACATTCCAAAACCGAAAAATATTGAAAGAATTAACCCAAGGGCGGTATCACTTTTTAAGTGTGTTTTGGAGGTAATCCCTCTAATCCAAAAAGTTCCAATTAAACCGCTAACCAAAGCTCCTAACAAGAGCACCCCAGAATCTTTTGCACCCGTAATTAAAAAAGCAAGTGCAATGCCGGGGAGGGCTGCGTGCGAAATTGCATCGCCCAGCAAACTTTCTTTTCTTAAAACCGCAAAACTTCCCAACATACCACAAATAGCACCCAATACCGCTGTTCCGCCCGTAATTGTACGCAGGGTATAATCGTTCCAAACCAGTTGAAAATATTCTTGAATACTCATGGTTTTTTTACGTTATGCTGAAACTTTCTGTTTCATTTAAATTTCACTTTAAAAACTATTTGTTTACCGCAACTTTGTAATTAATACCGTAAGTTTTGGTTAAGTTATCATCGTTAAAAATATCTTTAACAGGGCCAGTTGCAATTTTTTTTACGTTTAAAAAGGTTACCCAGTCAAAATACTCGGGAACGGTTTGTAGGTCGTGATGCACCACAATAACTGTTTTTCCAGCCCTTCGTAGTTCTTTTAAAATGTTTATAATGGCAATTTCGGTTGTCGCATCTACCCCTTGAAAGGGTTCGTCCATAAAGTAAATAGAGGCGTCTTGCGCTAAGGCACGTGCTAAAAACACACGTTGTTGTTGTCCACCGCTTAACTGACTAATTTGCCTGTTTTTAAAAGCGAGCATACCAACTTTTTCCATAGCCTCAAGAGCAATCTTTTTTTCGTTTTGCCCAGGGCGTTTTATCCATCCTAATTTTCCGTAGGTTCCCATTAAAACTACATCAAAAGCCGTAGTGGGAAAATCCCAATCTACACTGCCTTTTTGCGGCACATAGGCTACTAATTTTCGGTTTTTTTGATAAGGTTTTCCGTAGATAGAAACACTGCCGGCAATGGGTTTAATAATGCCTAAAATAGCTTTGATAAGCGTAGATTTTCCGGCGCCATTTGGCCCAACTATCGCCATTAAAACACTTTCAGGAATAGTTAAATCTATATCCCATAACACAGGTTTGTAGTTATAAGCTACTGTAAGATCGTCTATTTTTATAGCTACTTTTTCATTCATGCTTCTATCTTTTACAGCCTATTTTAATGCCTCTACAATAGTGTTTACATTGTATTTAAACATACCAATATAAGTTCCTTCTTCGGTGCCGCGATCGCCCAAAGCGTCACTGTATAATGAACCACCTATTTCAACATTGTGGTTTTTTGAAAGTACCGATTCGCGAAGCGCTTCAATCGTTCGACGCGGTACTGAACTTTCAACAAAAATGGCTTTTATGTCGTTTTCAATAATAAAGTTAGATAGGTTTTGAACGTCTTTAACGCCCGCTTCGGTTGCGGTTGAAATACCCTGCAAACCAACCACTTGAAAGCCAAATGCTTCGCCAAAGTAATTAAAAGCATCGTGAGCGGTTACTAAAATGCGCTTTTCTTTAGGTAAAGTAGCAATAATATCCTTGACTTCACTTTCTAAATTGTCTAATTTTTTTTGATAAATAGTGTTGTTTTCTGAATAGCTTTCGGCATTTTTTGGATCGGCTTTAGATAGTTCTTCGGTAACTATTTCTGCAAATTTTTTATAAAACTGAATATCAAACCACACGTGAGGATCAAAATTTGATGCAAAATATTCTGAAGGAATAAGTTTGTCTTTCGGTAATTTGCCGCCTAAAGAAATTGTTTTTTTAGACCGTTTCATCTTTTCAAAAATATCAACCAATTTACCTTCTAAATGCAGGCCGCTATAAAAAATTATATCGGCATTATAGAGTTTGGTAACGTCGCCTTCGCTTGCTTTATAAAGGTGCGGATCTACGCCGGCACCCATTAATCCTTGAAGCGACACGTGTTCGCCACCAATTTCCGAAACAAGGTCGGTCAACATAGTTGTTGTAGTAACAACCTTAAGTTTTCCGTCGGTTTCTGCTGTATTTTTACATCCAAAAAAGACGATGATTACACTTAATAGACTGAGTTTTTTCATAGTATTTTATCTTTCTGAAAACAGAAATAATTATTGTGTTTGAACGTACAGATTGTCGGCTACTGTTTTTGAGATGAACGATTGGTCTTTCCCCACTTGTATTACCATGGAGCCATCAAAAAACTCTTTGCCCAAAACCTTAATTTTGGTGCCAATGCTAATCTTCTTTTTATCGAGATATTGTAAAAACTCTGAATTTGATTCTTTTACTCCCACACAAACACCTTGCTGGTTTTTTTCGAGTTTTGAAAGGAGTTTCTTTTCGGTTCGCTTTAAAACTCCGTGTTTATCTGGAATGGGATCTCCGTGCGGGTCAAAATCGGGACTGCCTAAATACTTGTCGAGGCGTGTTATTAATTCATCAGATTGTATATGTTCTAACTGCTCGGCAATGTCGTGAACTTCATCCCAATGAAATTTTAATTTTTCAACCAAAAACACTTCCCACAATCTGTGCTTTCTAATAACCGATGCCGCAATTTTTCTGCCTTTGTCTGTTAACTGGGCGCCCTTGTATCGTTTGTAAACCAGCATCTTTTTTTCTGCCAATTTCTGCACCATATCGGTCACAGACGAGGGTTTGGTTTCCATACTTTCGGCTATGGCATTGGTGCTAATTTCACCTGCACTTTCCAGTTCTAAATGAAAAATGGCTTTTAGGTAGTTTTCTTCGGCAAAAGTCATCATTGAATTTATGTTTATGCAAAGATATATTTTTTTATTCGGAAACATAATTTTAGCTTTGCCTAAAATTATAATTACTTATAGCTAATAAAATTTTAGTATGAAGCTTATCCAATTCATCTTTTTAATTTCAATTACGTGGGCAGCAGCCCAAAACAAAACGGCTGTGATAATTGGTAAAGTAACTTCGCAGGGATCTGCCGTGCCTTTTGCGAGTATTTATGAAAAAGGTAAAAACAATGGTAGTAGTGCCGACGAAAATGGTGTTTATAAATTAAATATTTCTCCTGGTGAGAAAACGATAGTAGTACAATCTCAAGGTTATAAGTCTAAAAGTATACGAGTTTTAATTGCCGAAAATGAAACAAAACATTTAAATTTTGACCTTATAGAATCTGAAGAAGAGTTAGATCAAGTAGTAGTTACTGGTACCCGTACCCGAAAGCGACGAACAGACTCGCCAGTAATTGTAAATTTAATTAATAGTGAAACCTTACAGCAGGTGGCGGCAAATGATTTGGCCAACGGACTGCGGTATCAACCGGGGCTGCGGGTTGAAACAGACTGTCAAACTTGTAACTATACCCAAATTAGAATGAACGGTTTACAAGGAGGCTATTCGCAAATTTTAATTAATGGTAGATCTATTTTTAGTCCGCTTACAGGATTGTACGGGTTAGAACAAATTCCTACAAATATGATAGAGCGAATAGAAGTAGTTCGCGGTGGTGTATCTTCCTTATACGGCTCGAGTGCTATTGGTGGAACGGTTAATGTAATTACTAAAAATCCTACACAAAATAACTACGATTTTAGTTATACCTTCGAAAATATTGATGGTAGCGCCAATCAAAATATAATTAATGGTAATGCCACTGTTGTAAGTAAAGATTACAATGCTGGTGCAAATTTTTTTATTAGCAATCGCAAAAGGGAATTATACGATGCCAACGGCGATAATTTTTCTGAACTGCCCGAATTAAAAGCAAATTCTTTTGGTGTCAATGCGTTTTATCTTCCTACCGAAAACTCTAAACTGGCATTGAGTTTTAGTAGTTTATACGAATATCGTTACGGTGGCGAAATGGTAGATAAACCTGCATACTTAGCCAAGCAATCTGAAGAGCGAACCCATAATGTGTTAATGGGTAGTTTAGATTATCAAATGAATTTTAACGATAACAAAAGTTCATTAATTTTATATTACGGTGTGCAGCAAACAGATCGTGACCACTACACAGGGATTATACCAGATGACGAATTTGAGCAACAGTTATTTTTTGCAGAACCTCCTTACGGGGTTTCGGAGGTAACAACACACCAAGGCGGTGCACAATACAACCAAGTTTTCGATAATTTTTTAGAAGGGTCTTCTGTGCTCACCGGAGGGTTAGAATATGTTTATGATGAAGTTTTCGATAAAATTGAAACCTATAATTATTTCACAGAACAAACTACTAAAAATGTAGGTGCATTTGTTCAAAACTATTGGGATATTACGCCTAATATTAATTTTCTTTCCGGTTTCAGAATAGATAAACACAATTTGGTTGATAACGCTATTTTTAGTCCGCGTCTTTCCTTGTTGTATAAACTTAAAGAAACTACACAATTTAGGCTTGGATGGGGCACTGGCTTTCGTGCGCCACAAGCATTTGATACCGATTTGCATATTGCCTTTGCGGGTGGGGGAATATCTCGTATTTCTTTAGCCGATGATTTATTTGAAGAAAAATCAAACAGTTTTACAGCTTCTGTGAATTATGACAAGGCTACTAAGCATTTTATAGCAGGATTTACACTCGAAGGGTTTTACACAAAACTAAACGATGCTTTTTATCTTTTTCCACTAGGGGAAGATAGCCACGGAGAGCGTTTTGAAAAACGCAACGGTAGTGCAGCAACGGTAAAAGGAATTACCTTAGAGACGCGAGCAAATTTTGATTATTTGGTAGAAATTGATGCAGGATTCACCATTCAATCTAGTATATTTAAAGATGCAGTAGAAAACATAGAAGGATTGCCTGCCAGACGCGAATTTATGCGTACCCCCAACAATTATGGTTATGCTACTCTTACATTTACGCCAACAAAACAGTTTAAAGCTTCGGCAAATTATATATACACCGGTGCCATGGATATTACTCATGTTGCTGGGGAAGGAACAGGGCAAACCGTTAATGAATATTTTAAAACTCCTTCGTTTTCAGAGTTGAGCTTTCGGGTGGGGTATTCACTCAATATTCCAAAAGTAAGTACTGCAGTAGAATTATTTGGGGGGATAAAAAATGTTACTAATAGCTACCAAAGCGATTTCGACATTGGGAAAAACCGCGATAGTAACTATGTTTATGGTCCTGGTGCACCACGATCTATTTATTTAGGAATTAAAGTAAGTTCGTTTTGAAACAGGGTAGGTTAATAGCAATATTAATTAGCATAATGGCAATTTATAGTTCTGGTACTTCTCAAACCAAAAATGCAGTTAATTGGCTTAGTTTTGAGCAATTGGAAGACTCACTTGCTATAAACCCTAAAAATGTTTTTATTGAATTTCATGCAGACTGGTGTGCTCCCTGTTTACGAATGCAACGAGAGGTATTTACAAATAGCGAGGTAATAAATAATTTAAATAGTAATTACTACGCTGTAAAAATGAATATTGAAACTGCCGATACAATTTCTTTTGGGGGCGATGTTTTTATAAATGAACGCGTTAATAGGCGTAACCCAATTCATCAAATTCCGTTGCTTATGGCGAGCCGAAAAAACAAGCCGTTTTCTTTGCCGGCTATGGTGTTTTTAGATGAAAAATTTCAGGCGCAAGCACGGTATTTTCAATACTTAAACGCACAACAATTTTTAAAAATATTAAAACGCTTTACAGAATAGATTAAAAAACATTAGTATTAAAAGCCACGTTCTTTTTGAAGTTGTTCGTAAGCTTCACGCACTTTGTTAAATTTTTCTTCTCCTCCTTTGCGATAAGCTTCATCCATATGTTGAAGTTTATCTGGATGGTATTTTTTAACCATCGTTCGGTAAGCCGATTTTATTTCGGCAACAGTCGCATTTTTATCAATTTCTAAAATTTTATAAGCACTATCCGGATTTTTAAAGAACATGGCTTTTATACTTTCAAAATCGCGCCCCATTACGCCCAAAAAGCCAGCAATTCGGTTAATTTCGTTTACCTCGGCAGTAGATACGTTACCATCGGCATTGGCAATACTAAATAAAAAGTGTAGAATTTGTAACCGGGTTTCGTATCGCGTTCGTTGACGTAAAAGATTGCAAATACTGTGTGCCGAAATTTCTCGTTTTTTAATTACTTCATTAAAAACTTTAAAAGTGGCATTTGCGCGCTCTCTGCCATAAGCTTGTACAAAATACTGTCGAACAAAATCTAATTCGGTTTGGCTCACTTGTCCGTCGGCTTTAATTACCAACGATGCCAACGATAAAAGGTTTAATTCAAAATCTGCTGGAGTTACGCGTTGCGATGAACCAAATGAAGTTTGAAATGTGCTTCCTTTTACCGATATATTATCTAATAAACTTCCTATAATAAAACCAGCAATGGCACCGGGAAAACGATATAAAAAATAGCCTAAGATGGCAAATAACCAACGAATCATAAAGTTGTAATTTTACTTTTAAAACGGCGACAAAGGTAAGGTTTTTAACAACTATTCAATTAAAAATGAAATGTAAATACATCTTGTTAGCAAATAGTTGTACGCGTAATTTTAACGACAATTGAACCGGTGAAACACCTGAGGTTTTCCTTTCAATATTTGTATCTTTGCACTTAATATTTTATACATCTTAAACCATATATTATGTATCCACCAGAATTAGTAAAACCAATGCGCGAAGACCTTACAAGAGTAGGTTTTTCTGAATTACATACTGCAGCCGATGTTGAAGCTGCATTAGCCAAAGAAGGTACAACTTTAGTAGTTGTAAATTCGGTGTGTGGATGTGCCGCAGCAAATGCCCGTCCAGGAGCCGCAATGTCTCTCGATAACGATAAAAAACCAGATAATTTAGTAACTGTATTTGCAGGTGTAGACCGCGAAGCAGTAGATGCTGCTAGAGCAAACATGGTGCCTTTTCCACCTAGTTCTCCATCAATGGCTTTGTTTAAAAATGGCGAATTAGTACATATGTTAGAGCGTCACCACATTGAAGGCCGACCTGCCGAAATGATTGCAGAAAACCTAAAAGGTGCTTATAACGATTATTGCTAAAAAGCTTTGATACAGCTTAATAAACCCCTTACAGTCGTAATAAGTATTTTGGCCATTGGCGCAATTATTTATAATTTCTACGAAGCGCCAAAAGTTTCATACTTGTTAGGTCAAGAAGTAAACCACTGGGTTTATCGAGCTTTTTGGGGGTTGATTCTTGGGTTAAGCGTTTACAATTATATTCGGATCGACCGCAATACGCTTAAAAACAATTCGAAATCCAAATAGACTAGCAATAAAGAAATATCAAAATTTAAAAACCGTCATTTTAATGGCGGTTTTCTTACTTTTGAACCGCAATGAAAACACTTTTAAAGATAATTAGATATCCGCTTTCTGTCCTGTTTTACCTATTTTTTGGGTTGACAATTTTGATATTTCATCCTCTGCAGTGGCTTGCATTTAACGGGTTTGGTTATACGGCACATAAAAAAACAGTAGATGTTTTTAATTGGTTTTTATTGCGGTGTTTAAATATTGTAGGTACTACTTTTAAGGTAAAAATTAGCGGCAATATTCCAGAAAATGTTCCTATTATTATTGTTTCTAACCATCAAAGTATGTGGGATATTTCGCCCATAAGCTGGTACCTGCGAAAATATCACCCTAAATTTATTTCGAAAGTTGAATTAGGAAAAGGCATTCCTTCAATTTCGTATAATTTAAGGCACGGCGGGTCTATTTTAATAGATAGGAAAAATCCGCGGCAAGCCTTAGTCGAAATGGTTAAATTCTCAAAATATTTAAACAAACACAACCGTAGCGGCGTTATTTTTCCCGAAGGTACCCGAAGCAAAACAGGCGCTCCAAAACCATTTAAAAAAACCGGATTACAAACCTTGTTTAAAAAGCTACCAGATGGTTACGTAGTACCGGTTACCATTAATAATTCTTGGAAGCTTCAACGAAACGGAATGTTCCCGATACACTTGGGAGTATGTTTGGAACTTACTGCTCATGATGCTATTAAAATTTCAGAATATGAGGTTGATCCCCTAATTGATAAAGTGGAAACAATTGTAACTTCAAAAGTGTATAAATAATGGGTTTAAACAATTTTGAAGAATTAATTGCGCACACCATTGCTTTTGTAAAAAACGAATTGAAAGATGCCGAAGGAGGGCACGATTGGTTTCATATTGAAAGAGTTTATAAAAACGCACTGCTTATTGCAAAAAATGAAGATGTAGATGTTACGGTTGTCGCAATGGGAGCATTGCTTCACGACATAGCCGATTCAAAATTTTACAACGGCGATGAAACTGTTGGCCCTAAAAAAGCACGTGAATTTTTAGAATCTCAAAACGTCGCAGCAGATACTGTAAACCACGTTGTAAAAATTATTGAAAACGTTTCTTTTAAAGGCGGAAATAAAACGCAAAACTTTAGCTCTAAAGAATTGGAAGTGGTGCAAGATGCCGATAGATTAGATGCCTTGGGCGCTGTGGGTATTGCACGTACCTTTAATTACGGAGGGTTTAAAAACCGAAAACTTTACGATCCAAATATCCCTCCAAATTTAAATATGACCCCTACAGAATACAAAGCGTCTACCACGCCTACTATTAATCATTTTTACGAAAAATTACTGCTTTTAAAAGACCGAATGAATACCGAAACGGCCAAAAAAATTGCAACACAACGGCATGTATTTATGGAAGCTTTTTTAAAGCAGTTTTATGCCGAATGGGAAGGAAAACTTTAAAGTAAATTGGCTTGTAAAAAATAAAAAAGCCTATCATAATGATAGGCTTTTTTTACAGCTGTATATAAAATTTATTTAAGGTTTTCTGCAAAGAAGCCCATCATTACTTTATATAAATGCAATCTGTTTTCTTCTTTCGCAAAGCCGTGCCCTTCGTCGTATTTTACCATATAAGGAACTTCTACGCCACGCTTTCTTAAATTTTCAACAATTTGGTCGGCTTCGTCTATGTTTACACGAGGGTCGTTTGCGCCTTGCACAACAAATAAAGGCTTAACAATTTTTTCTACGTGTAAAGCTGGCGAAATTTCGTCCATGATTGCTTTCTCTTCTGGAATGTTTGGATTGTACCAAATTTTGTAAAGCAATTCGCGGTATTTTTCCCAATACGGTGGAATAGTACCCATAAAGGTATGTAAGTTACTCACCCCAACGTAATCTACGCCACAAGCATATTTTTCGGGAGTTTTGGTCATGCCGCGAAGTACTGCGTAACCACCGTGGCTACCGCCATAAATTGCTACTTTGTCTTTATCTACCCATCCTTGAGCAACCGCATAATCTACACCATCTTCAACGTCGTTCATCGCTTTTCTACCAATTTCGCCGAATCCGGCCTTTAAAAATGCTTTACCGTATCCTCCCGAAATTCTGAAATTTACGTGTAATGTAGCGTACCCTCTACTGGCAAATAATTGTGCTTCGGGGTTGAAGCCCCAAGTGTCTCTAATTCCTTGTGGCCCACCGTGCGGATTTACAATTAAAGGTACGCGTTGTCCTTCTTTGTAATTTGCTGGTAGGGTAATGTAGCCGTAAATTGTAAGTCCGTCGCGACTTTTAAATTTTATTGGCTTCATGGTAGCCATATCTTCAGCCTTAAGATGTGGCAAAAGTTTGTATAAAAGCGTTACTGTATCATTTTTTACATCGTACAAATAGTATTCACCTACAATTTTATCGCTGGTTACAGCAACCATATATTGTGTTTCGTCATCGGTTTTACCTACGGTAAAGAACTGTTTTTCGCCAAATTCTTTCTGTAAACGATTGTATATTTTTTTGTAAGTATCGCTTACTGGAACCACTACAGTTTTTTCGCCTGTATAGCTGAAATAGTCTATTTCATAATTCCTTTTTCGCGATAAAGAAACTCCAGAAACATCAAATGTGTCATTGCTAAAAAGCGTTTTAATCTTTTTATTCTCCTTTAAATCGTATAGTTGAATTTCAATTTTATCGCCTTCTAAATTTGAAACTACATAGGCGTCATGAGGGTTTTCGGTACTTGGATTGAATGAAACAATCCCGAAAGAATCTCCAAATTCGGTAAGTTTAACACGCTTAAATTCGCCATCTATTTTATAGAGCAATTCCATGTTTATACCGTCTACAATTCTATTTATAGCACGTAGATTTCCTTTACGGTCAAAAGTATACGAAGCAACTGGAGCGTCGCCTGCATTTACCGTATAAAGTTTTGTAAGCTCGCCAGTATTTATGTTAAGACGGTAAGGTTCTTCCTGTTGTACATTGTCCTTGTTCATTTGAACAATAATGTGGTCGTCGTCTTCTTTTAACGACTCAATAATGTTTGCTTTAACCCCTTCGTAAGGCGTTAGTTCTTTTTTGTTTTCGCCGGTGATATCTACTCCGTAAACGTGGTGGTTTTCGTCGCCGCCTTTATCCTGCATATATAAAATACGACTGTCATTTGCCCAAAAATAGCCACGAATTACATCTTCTTCTTGTTTAATTAAAAGTGTTTCTTCTTGGGTTTCGGTGTTTTTTAAATACAAATCGCGTTCTCCAGTTTCGCGTCGTTTTAGATAGCTTAAGTATTTGCCATCTGGCGATAATTTAAATGAATAAGCCTCTGGCGTTCTAAAGTAATCTTCAACAGAATACTTGTAATCGCCTTCGGCTTTTGCAGCCAGCTTCGCCAATTCTGCATCAGTAGAAGGAAGGGCTGTATTACCTGGTTTTGTTTTAACTGTTTTTTTCAATGTAAGTGGAAATTTTTGTCCCATTTGTTCGTATTCACCTTCAATACTTTCACCTTTAACGGTACCCGTAAATGAAAGTGCCATTTTTGCTGAAGTAATGGTTATTTTATCGTCCTGCAAATCTACAGAATCGAGCGGGATTCCTGTAGCACCTTGGGCGGGAACATCGAGTGTTGCACTATACCCATCTGCTGTAGGTGAAATATTAAAAATAAGATCTAATTGCATCCCTTGAACTTCGAGAGTTCCACTGTAAGAGCCATTTAACTCCTGGGCTTGTATCGTTGCAGTAGTAAATAGTACTGTTAATACAAGTGATAGTTTCATTAATTTATTCATAATTGTTCGGTTTTTATCATTAGTTTCAAAAAAGCCGAAAATGTTACACTTAAAACAAGAGCAATTTTGGTTTAATAATTTTTAATACGAAAAGTGATTTTATTTAATATTTAAAAACTGGAAATGGATTTCTTGATTGTTTATTAATTAAAACAATTTAAACTGCGGATTTTTAAGCTGAAGGTAATGCGAAGCGTCCAAAGCCGTTCGGTTTCTATCTTTTAAATAACGATTTTTTGCAATTTCCATAGTGGTTTTAACTTGCTCACTTATAGTTCCTGCACCTTTAATTCTTCGTCCCCAATTGCTGTCGTTGAGGTTCCCGCCGTGGCATTCGGCAATTTGGTTTAAAATTCGCTCAGCTTTATCGGGAATGGTTTTATATGCCCAATCTTTAAAAATTTCGGCAATTTGTCCGTTTAACCTAACAATAGTATAACTTACATCCTGGGCGCCAAGGTCTGCAACTGTTTTTACCAACGGCAGAATTTCATGACTATTTAACGACGGAATTATAGGCGCCATCATAACCCTAACGGGAATACCGTGTTTAGAGAGGGTTTCAACAGTTTTTAAGCGTTGTTTAATGCTCGCTGTTCGTGGCTCTAGAAGCCTACGAGTATCTTCGGAAAGGGAAGTAATCGATAGGTTTACCGAAATAATATTCAATTTTGCCATTTCTTTTAAAATATCGAGGTCGCGCAAAATCAAAGCGTTTTTGGTGATAATGCCGGTGGGGTGTTTCCACTTTAGCATAACTTCCAAACATTTGCGCGTAATTTCTTTTTTGCGCTCCAAGGGTTGATAGCAATCTGTATTACCCGAAAAAACAATGGTTTCGCCTTTCCAATTTTTTGAAGTAATTTTTTGTTCTAACAGTTGCGGCGCATTTTTTTTAAAAAGAATTTTTCGTTCAAAATCTAATCCGGCACCGTACCCCCAATATTCATGACTATTGCGGGCATAGCAATACACGCAACCGTGTTCGCAACCTTGGTACGGATTTGCCGAATACCCCATCCCCACGTCGGGGCTGTTTACTTTATTGACGAAAGTTTTTGGAAAAACTTCAACATAAGTTGTTTTGTTTTTGTCTGCTTCTTCGCCTTCGGATTCACAAAAATTTAGGTAGTCGTCTAATACTTCGTGACTATTTTGAGAGAAACGATTGCTTATATTTTTTTGGGCCCCCCGGCCTTTTAAAACATTATCTGCCATACAAAATTTTGAAGTGTTAATGGCTTCAAAATTAAATGTTTCTTGGCAGAATTCCATTATATTTTGGAATTATTCCTATTTTAATTTGTTTGGTAGTAAGGTTAAGCTTAAAATAATTTTAGAATTAAAAGGCAAGTTTTACCATCATGGGTTTGTCATTGCTTTCGGCTTGTATTAACAAATCTGAATTGTTTAGCAATACCCCAAATCGCAGTCCGAGGTGTGCGTTGTAAATATCTGGATATAAAATTTTCTCATATCTAAATGCCCCAGTTTCGTACATTTTTAGAAGGTACAAACGCGGTCCTTCCTTAAACTCTACTTCATTATTTTTCAAAATTTTTAAATCGGAAGCCGCATTCACAAAATAATAAGAAACATTGTTTTTTGTAGTGGAAGCATAGGATAGAAAAGGAATATTATCCAACGACCAAGCGCTTTGTTTTTTATTGATGTTTTTTGTCCAAACTATTTCGCCATTGCTACTTATCCTGCAACTAATAATGTCTTTGTAAATTCTATTTGCATTTACATAATCGCCAGATCCATTCATCCAAAATTCTTCAGCATTAATAATTACGTCGCCATTTTCTAACATAAATGTACTTCTGTAGGAGAGGAATGATTTTAATTTTTCTTTCACTTTACCGTATTTTTCCACCATAAATTCTTCCGAAAAAGGTTGAAAGGATTCTGTGGATGTAGCTAATGTTTTTGGGTTCAAATTAAATCGCACCACGCCACTATAGCCCATATAATTATCAAAAAAACCTGTGGTTGACGGGTCTGTGTAAAGCCCCACTGCGGCAAGCTTATCTGCATTATTTACCAATTGGAGCGAACGAATAATATTGTTGCTCATTATGGAAATTGGCTGTTGTATTTTAGAAACTTTATCTGCTGAAAAAAGGATAAAATAATAATTTGGAGCGTTTTTCTTTTCTAAAATTATCTTGTCGTTAAAAACCCGTCCTAAAAAATAAACTGTGCCATCGTTACTCATTACCATATTGAAATATTGTAATTGCAACGGTTTACTTGCCATTTCTTTAAAAGAAATTAAACTTTCAAATTCGTATTCATATAGCTTTTCAAAATTTTTATTAAAAGCAATAACCAACAATGCACTGCCCTTTTTAGTTTTGGTGAATAGATTTAGTGCAATAAATTCTCCATTTTCAGATTCTACAATATCACCGAAGTTATAATTATGATGCAGGTTGTATTCTGGCTCGCTGCGAATACCAAAATGATCGTATTTGTTAAGACGTTTTCGGTCTATGGCATAGATTTCTTTTTCGCTAAAATTGAAATTTTCTTTTGAAGAAGTTAAGGTAGCAAAGGCATATTCTTTCGCTTTATAATTATACTGAAACTGTAGCAAAACCACCGAATCTTCGGTTAAAAACAGACCTTTTATTTCGTTTCGGTTTACGTCAACAGTAGTTCTTTTAAGCAATTTTAAATCTTTGCTGTAATGTTCAATATAATATCCTTTTGGGTTTGAAACGCTTGAATAATAATTTCGAACCGTAAAAATATCGCCGTTGGTATCTTCCTTGGCAAAAAGTAGCGTTGTTTTAAATTTTTCATCTTTAAAAATTTCACTTGCTGTAATTTTAAGCGAATCTGTTTGTGCATAACTTATTGCACTTAGTAATAGAAAAATAGATAAAAGGATAGCTTTCATAATTTATGAATAATTGTGTAAATACTATTTAAAAAAATGGCCCTTCGTTTTAAAGAAAGGCCAAGGAAATTGCGTTGTAAAAAGTATGGTTTTTTCTACCTCAAAAATACGAGTTACACTTGTGGCCTACATTATATTTAGTTTCAAAAATTGTTTTTTAGATTTTTTTCTTCCTATAAAAACCAATTCACTGCCGTCTATAGCAGTGTGAATGCCTTGTTTTACGAAATAGGAAACATCGGAATCATCGGCGTCTACAACGTTTTTAAAGGTGTAATTTCCGTCATTATCAATTTTTATGGCGTACAAATTGGCTTTCTTCATATTGCCTTGTTTAAACTCAATACGGTCGTTGCTAATCTTCCTAATTTTATCGGAACAATTTATAAAAAGGTAGGTGTCATCACCAATTACAGATGAAGAAAATGATAAATATTCTATTACTGCTCCGGCGGTAGATTGGTTTTTATTTATATTCCGAGCCCACAATAATTCGCCATCGCGACTCATTTTCACAGATACAATATCGTTAAAATGATAGGTGGTAGTTGTGCTCATCCCACCATTCATACTAGATCGTGTGTGGGTTACGGTGTAAAATTCTTCGGCGTTTAGAACAATGTCTTCCTTTTCGTTTATAAAAGCACTTCTAAAACTGAGATTTTTTAATTCTTTATCTTTTACTTTTCCGTACTTATCTTTAATAAACTCTTCAGAAAATGGCATATAGCTTTGCTTGGTAATTGCAAGCGTTTCTGGATCTAAATTAAAGCGGCAAACGCCTTTGTAACGAAAATCATTTTTTTCAGAATAGAAACCTGCACAGCTAATTTTATTTTTGCCGCGCACGGTAAACAGTGAGCCTATAAAGTTTTCGTCTGGCGAAAAACTTACGCTTTTCTCGGTAGATGCTGTAATTTTATGAAGCTCGTAATTGTAATTTGCCTTGCCTTTCTTTTTGGTTCTGGTTGAATTATTTTCGAATACTTTTCCGAGCAGATAAATCTCACCCGTTTCATCGTCAACGTCAATGTTTTCGTACTGAAATAACCTGTCTTGAATGTTTCTTTTAAACTCTCTTTCAAAAACAGGTTTAAAATCTTTGTCGAAAACATACAATCGCTGCGTTTGCGCTTCTTTGTCCTTAATATCGAAATTTACACAAAAGAAGTTCTTTTTAGCCGAAAAAGTAACTTCACCAAAGGGATTGGAATCCATTTGATTAAAACCATTGGTCATAAAGAAGGGACCTATGCCCACACCGAAAAATTTCTTTATTTCCTCCTCATCGAGTGAAAAAAGCGTTCGTTTTTCAAAATTTAATTTGCTGAGTGAGCTTTCAAGAATGTTGAAATTAAAAACGTCTGCTTTTGTGTCCAGTGCAGATTCTAGTAAAAATACAGTTCCGTTGTTAATCATTAAGCCTTTTATCTGGCTTTTGTCTATTTCAATTTCAGCTTCGTTAATCTGATTTAGTTTGGCGTCGTAATGATCTATATAGTAGCCTTTTGGCATTTGCAGCAAGCCGCTTCTGTATTCGCGAACGGTGATGAAGCCGCCATTTCCATCACTTTCAGAAAAAAGTAATGATGTGTTTTTCTTGTCGTCTTTAAAAACTTCGCTAGTAGTAGATTTTACTGAAATATCTTGGGCGAACGTAACATATGAGCCTATTAAAAATAGGAGAAGTATTATTTTTTTCATCTATAATAAGATTTGGGTTTAACGGTTGCCAAAGTACAAAACCAAATCAAATTACCGACAATAAAATATTATTTTCCCGGAAAATTTGCCTTTCTTTTTTGAAGAAAAGCTTGGGTACCTTCTGTAAAATCCTCAGTGCCAAAACAATTGCCAAATTCTTCAATTTCTACTTTAAAGCCGTTTTCGCCATCCTCGTAGTTGGCATTAATTGCATTAATTGCAGAAGTAATTGCAACAGAAGAGTTTTTCATAATTTTTCCCGCAATTTTTTCCGTGAATTCCAATAATTCTTCTGAAGTGGTTACGTGGTTTACCAAACCGTATTGAAGCGCTTGATTTGCATCGATCATTCCGGCGGTCATAATCATTTCCATCGCACGGCCTTTGCCTACCAATTGTGGTAAACGCTGCGTGCCTCCGTAACCTGGGATTACCCCCAAAGATACTTCGGGAAGCCCCATTTTTGCGTTGTCGGACGCAATTCTGAAATGGGCCGCCATTGCCAACTCTAGACCACCGCCCAAGGCAAAACCGTTGATGGCAGCTATTACGGGTGTAGATAGATTTGCCACAAAATCAAACAATAGTTCCTGACCTTTTGCAGCAAGTTTTGCACCTTCTTTAACCGAAAAGTTTGCAAACTCGCTAATATCTGCACCTGCAACGAAGGCTTTTTCACCGCTTCCGGTTACAATAATAACCTTTGTTTTTGATGATGCATTGGCTTCGTCAAACGCATTGTGCAATTCTTGAATGGTTTCGCGGTTTAAAGCGTTTAATTTAGACGGGCGATTAATTGTAATGGTTGTAATGCCGTTACTGGTTTCAGAAAGTATATTGTTGTATTTCATTTGTATTTTTTTTGAATTGTCGAATTTTATTTACCACGAGCTAACGAATAATTATGTAAAAATTCGTGCATTCGCAGTCAGCTCACAAAGCTACTAAAATCCTAAATCATTGCGGGAAATGAAACTTTAAAAGTGGTTTTTTCTTGGGTAGATACCAACGTTATTGTGCCGCCATAAGTTTCAACAATATTTTTTACCATTCCTAAACCTAGGCCCATTCCGCTGGTTTTGGTTGTAAATTGTGGTTCAAAAATGCAACTTCTATTTTCTTCGGGCACGCCAATTCCGTTGTCTGAAACTGAAATATTTACAAAAGTATTTTCCATTTTTACCACAACATCAATTCGTGGATTTTCGGGTTTTTCTTGTTCTACAGATTGAATGCTGTTTTTTACCAAATTAGTAACAACGCGAATTAGCTGTGTACGATCAAACCGAGCTCGAATTTCATCTTCATCTGAAAAGAAATAGATATAATCCTCATTAAAAATATCCAACGCCAACTTGCTTATTTTCACAACATTTAGTGTTTCGTCTTGCTGCGCAGGCATTTTTGCGTAGGTAGAGAAGGCCGATGCAATGGAGCTTAACGTATCAATTTGCTGAAGTAAAGTATTGGTGTATTCGGCCATTTTGGTGTCGACATCGGGGTCGTTACAATCAAATTTTCGTTGAAAACTTTGTACGGTAAGCCGCATGGGTGTTAACGGGTTTTTAATTTCGTGCGCAACTTGTTTTGCCATTTCGCGCCAAGCAGTCTCCCGTTCGCTGGCGGCAAGTTGTGCGGCACTTTTTTCCAGCTCGTCTATCATTTGGTTGTAACTGTTTATAAGTACGGCAATTTCTTGGGGTGTATCGCTAATATGAATTTTTTTATTGCGGGTGTCAAAACGAGTTTCAGAAAGTTTATCGCTAATCTCTTTTAAAGAACGGGTAATATATTTTGAAAGAAAATAGGCCATTATAGTTGCAACCAACAACATAAAAAAGTAGGCCACGCCAAGCCGGTAGAGGTACTCGGTAAGTTCTTTGGTTATAAAACCGTCGTCTTCAATGTACGGTAAATTGAGTATGGCAAGTGGTTTAAAATAACTGTCGGTAATGTAAGTGTAAGACGATTGATACTTTTGGCCGCCTTCTTCAAACTCTTTTATATAACTTTTGGTGGGTGAATTTTGAAGTTCGTTTAGCGCGTTTTCATTCATCTTTGGCGAAACGGTATCTTTAAAAAAAGAAGGTTTCGAAGATTTTAAAAGATTTCCGTTAAGGTCGTACAGAAAAATCTCGAGACTATGAATATCTTTTATTTCGTAGATTTTATCTTTAAAAATCAGCGGGATTTGTGCAGTTTCAACAGGGTAAGTCGTGGTTTTTAAAATGTAATTTATATTCTCTCGTATAGCGGCTTCCTTTCTTAAAAGTCGGTCGCGGTGATAATCCTGCGCTTCTTCTTTATATTGAAAAACGGTAACAATAGCAATCAGCACCGAGGCTCCCAAAACCAAAAGGAAGAGCGAAAGAAAGATACGTGTGCGAAGTGATTTTCTGTAAAAGTACATTTACATTGTTTTGAAGAATGAAAGATAGCAATAATCGAACCCAAAAGGAAAATAACAAATAACAAAACCCAAAAATTAAAAAAGGGTGTTATTTTTCTCGAATTCTTTTGTAAATTTTATATCCGATCATTAACATAATTGCAAAAACGAAAATACCCACGGTGCCATAAATCCAGTTAACGGCACTTTTTAATATAACCAGAAATACCACGGCAAATAAAATGAGAGTGGGCACTTCGTTAAAGAGGCGCATATAATTAGACGAGTATTTAACCTCGCCTTTTTGAAGTTGTTTAAATATTTGGTGGCATTTAAATTGATAAATTATTAAAGCCACTACAAAAGCCAGTTTTACCTGCATCCAAGCGTCGCTCACAAAAAATAAACGCATTCCGAGTAACCAAAACCCGAATACCAGTGCCAAAACCATACTGGGCCATGTAATAATATTCCATAGCCGCGAAGCCATTATTTTTAGTTGTTCGCCCAAAATTTCCTTGTCGGGCGATGGTTTTTGTGAAGCTTCAATTTGATAAACAAATAAACGCACAATATAAAAAAGCCCCGCAAACCAGGTAATTACAAATATGAGGTGTAGCGATTTTAAATAGGGGTAGTATGCTTCCATAAACAGCGCAGGTTTTTAGACTTGGCTGTAAAGATACCTATTTAAAAAAATAAACGAAGGTGTCAATTTTTAATGAACTTTTTGGTGATG
>TARA_R100000353_G_scaffold175198_2_pt1 | contig 37969 bp, 35 predicted proteins | sample TARA_R100000353 | Tara Oceans TARA_R100000353 (sample SAMEA2620663) | marine metagenome | biome: marine biome (ENVO:00000447); feature: surface water layer (ENVO:00002042); material: "saline water (ENVO:00002010), including plankton (ENVO:xxxxxxxx)" | depth 5 m | reverse complement strand
TATTTGGTTATTTGGTTATTTGGTTATTTGGTTATTTGGTTATTTATATGATTATGTGATAGTTACAGGAATAAAGTTTGCAAAAAAAATGTATGAAACCAAAATATTGAGAGTTTTGGGTGTTAAATAATCCCTTAGGTAACAAAAAAAATCCCTTAGGGTAAACTTTTGACCTATTTAACTGATTTTCTGTCCCTTATATTACAATTGAATTTTAAACTTGTAAAATTATTTTATAAATTGGCAGGATTACTAGGAAAAAATTGAGTTGATGGAAAGGGTACTCGAAACAGAGTTCTGTAAATTTTGGACAGATGGGGATATCTTATATATAATATATAAACCTATAGAATATCTAGATATTGATATTGCCAAAAACATAGTTTCAAGTAGGTTGCGTTTTCAACAAGGTAGGAAGCAGGTAATATTTTGTGATACTCGTGGAATAATGGACAGCAGTAAGATTGCACGCGATTATCTAGCATTAGAAGGTTCAATATTAACCCAGAAAATTGCAATTTTTGACGACAGAAAATTCGCTACAGTGATGTTAAAATACTATTTATTCCGCAACGTCCCTATAGTACCTACTGCCATCTTTACCAACCGAGATGACGCAATTACATTTTTAAGAATCAACTGATAAATTTTTAAGTACAATGAGGAGCATTGATATTGATAGACTGAAGGACATTCAAAAAGTTATACAGGCTATGGCTCATGGGGATTTTAATTTAAGGGTTGCACGTACAACAGAAGACGATGAAATTGAGACCATAAGTGTTATGCTCAATATGATGGGGGAAGAAATGAAGGAGACTTTAAATTTTTATAGTGATATGCGTAGAAGAAGTTCGCAGACAGAACTAATACATATGGTATTTATTCTTGATAATAACTATAAGATTTTATTTGTAACATCGAATATAAACATGGTTTTAGGGTATGAAGCGGATGAATTAATTAACACCTCTTTTTCAACACTACTGGCAAAAAACTATATAGAATTATGGCGAGGAATTGGGAGTAAGATTCTTTTTACGGAGAAATACAATAAACAGCATGAAATGATATTGAGTTCCAAAAATAAGATAGAGCGGACTTATACTTGTGGAGTGGTTGCTATCTATGACAAAATAGCGGAAGCGCAATATATTATGATAGATTGTTATCAGCCTATTTATAAAAGTAGGATGCTTGAAGAAAAGAAAAAGCAGGAAGCAAGAGCCAATAGGCCACTGAACAAAAAACAGCTACCGAATGTCTTGTTACGACCAAAGGACAGGAGTGCGTTGCAGAATATATATAATTATATTTTAAAAAATCTAGAGACTCCTCTACCCCATTTAACAGATTTGGCGCACGCATATGCGATTAATGAATTTAAACTTAAGTATGGGTTTAAAAAACTATACGGAACAACGGTATTTCGGTTTTTTAAACAAGAACGCATGAAGAAGGCGCGGCTATTAATAGAAAATACTAATTTAACTATGCGAGAAATCGCAAAATTATGTGGTTATAAAAGTCAGACACATTTTAGTAAGGATTTCAGTAAGTATTTCGAGATAGCTCCTAGTAAAATAAGGAAGGCTTAAATACACTAGGTTTAACTGCCTGAATAGGACTAGAATTCGCAGACTTAAAAAAGGATTAAAGCACAACTCTTACTCTACTCGATATAATAACTGGTCTCCACTAAGCTTACCAATATTAAATTTTAAAAATAATCCTTTAAATACAACATCAAAAAAGAGAAGACGGCTAAAATTTAAGAGAATGATACCACAGGGATTTAAAATGATTAAGTATAGTTAGGCCACAATCGAAAGGATTAAATTATAGGGTTTTAATTACAATATTAGTTTAACAACAACATATTTTAGTGATTATTGTTTACTGTGTTGCTTCTAGACACATTCAAACAGTAGTTTAGTTATGAATTTATGGGAACAAAAGTTTGGAAATATCTTATTTTGGAACATCTCCCTGTTTTGATAGATGTTTATAGTAAGAGTTTAGAAGAGATTGCTCAAAATAATGTGGATTCATTAATTAAAGTAACTTGGCTTTCTGAAATTGATAATAAAAATAAAGATCTTTTAGAGCTGATTGAGAAACATAGGTTTAATTTTATCTGCGTTAACCTCAATTTTCGGTTTAATAATCAGACAGAACAAGGTTTTATGATAAATTGTTTGTCTAATGTTTCAAAGAAATACCCCACAATTAGAATTATGGTTAGTATTCAAAATACAACTATTTATACTTTGAAAAAATTGAATCAAAAGTTAAAGCCCACTTGTATCATCGATATTAAGGATTGTACTCAACAAACAGTTAATAGCGCTTTTAGAGACCTGCGCAAAGGAGAAATATTTTATAGTAAATCTGTACTTCAACTGTTTCGAAAGTTTTTGAACGCTAATGAAGTAATGGATAGTTTGGATTATGAAATACTATATGAACTTTCTATTAATACACCAATAAATGTTCTTCCTAAAAAAGTATTTCTCTCCGCTTCGGTAATATATAAGAGACGGATGCGATTAAAGGAATTTTTTGGGGTTTCGGATTTAACTGATAGTGAATTGATTCGTGAAGCAAGGGAAAAAGGTTTTGTTTAAGGAACGAAGTTATGACCTTATTACTGCGCAGATGTAAAATTGACCATGCAGAGAGTACTGCGATATGTGTGTGAAAAGGTTGCACAGACAAATTTAGTTGCGCTCCGCTTACTAAATTCACTCGGTCACCTTGGGGAGTGCATTTTTAAAGCCAGGTTTGAGGTCCCCGAGTGGCCGACGATAGGAGGCTGTATCGAGGGGCCCGGGTGTGGACGATGGGTTTGTTAATTTGTAATTGGTGAATTGGGGATTTGTTAATTTGTGAGTTGGTTAATTCGGGATTCGTTAATGCGTTAATTCGTTAATTGGTTAATTGGATAATTGGGGATTTGGGGATTTTATTTGCTTCAATCTAGAAATTAAAAAACCTTATAATATTTAACCACAAAGAACACAAAGGTGACACTAAGGGCACAAAGAAATTGGTGTTTTGTCATCTCGATTCAGCCTAGGGAACGGGATTCGTTAATTTGTGAATTGTTGATTTGTTAATTGGTTAATTCGTTGATTCGTGAATTGGTGAATTGGTGAATTGGTGAGTTTGAAGATATAAAAGCACCTCTTGGCCCCGACCTTAAAAGAGGGAAATGCTTTTTGGATTGCTATTATTTAATATTAAAATTTTTTCGTCTTAAGTTTTATTGTCATTCGTCAGAAGTGACCCTTCGACTGCGCTCAGGGGGACAGGGTTAGTATTTAGTTATGAGTTATGAGTTATGAGTTTAAAATTCTGAATTATGAATTGTAAAAATGACCCTTCGACTGCGCTCAGGGGGACAGTTTTGTGAATTTGGGATTTGTTAATTGGTTGTGAAGGGTAAAAAGGAAAGTGTGTGTTTTTTTACCGCAAAACGATTTATTTAAACTGATAAGCGGTTGGATTTTTGTTTTAGTTGAGCCTAATTTTATAATACTGGAAATTAGACTGTCTAAAAACCTTTTATATGTCGTTTTTTGAAAAAAGATCGTTCCGTGATTCTATAACTAGGCTTGCAACTTATGTGTTTATAATGGTTTTTGTATATGCGGCTATTAGTAAGCTCTTAGACTTTGAAACTTTTAGTTTTCAACTTGCGCAGTCTCCCCTAATTAGTGCATATGCAGGTATTATAGCTTGGTTGGTACCTGGAATAGAATTAGTTATTGCTGTATTGTTACTAATTCCTAAATTAAAAAAAATAGCCTTTTACGCAACCTTTACCATAATGGTTATGTTTACGGCTTATATTTTTATTATTCTTAATTTCTCTGACTATATACCTTGCTCCTGTGGAGGTATTTTGGAGACAATGAGCTGGACTCAGCATTTAATTTTTAATATTTTATTAATTCTTGTAGCTGGGGTAGTACTCTTATTAGGCTCGCGGAAAGAACTAAAAAAAACAACTCTATTATTGATAATACTTACCATTATTGGAATAGGTATCATAGTTCTATTATTTGTTTTTTCGGAAAGGAAGATGCATAGAAATAATGCTTTTCAGAGGCGTTATTTGCCACATCCTATTGAAAAAATAAGAGAATTTCAATTGGATTATGATTCATACTATATAGCTGGATATTCAGATTCACTTGTATATTTAGGAAATTATCAAGCTCCACTTTATTTAACTACTAACAATATAATCACAAAAGAACAGAAGATTATTCGAGTTGAATTAGATAACATGACTTATCCTTATCGAAAAATAAAGATTGAAGTTAAACCACCTAAATTCACAGTTGCAGATGGAACTGTACCTGCTCTATTTCAAGGAAATATCAAAGAAAGATTAGCTTATCAGTTACCTATTGACTCGGTTTATTTTACACAATATGTAGTAACTAAGCCTAATAACATTGGCATTATAACTGTTGATTCTAGGACTAAAAAGAAGATTATAGGTTTATATAAAAACATAAGTGGAGAGGATCATTCTATTTTTACCACTGCTACAATAAGAGAAGTTGCCCCAGAACCATTTGCTGACGACGGGGTTTTGGTTTGGAATGAAAAGCTTAGTTGTTTTCTATATATCTATTACTACAAAAATAAATTTGAGGTCATTGACAGAAAGCTACAGTTGATATATACAGGTTCTACGATTGATACCATTAAAACCCCTCGACTTGACGTTACTTATTCAGAGCAAAATGATATGTATACCCTAGGTGGTAAATCGACAGTTGTAAATAGATTAAGTGCTACAACTGCTAACTATTTATTTATAAATAGCGATCGATTGGGACGGTTTGAAGATGAGGGTCCGTTAAAATCTGCTTCTATTATTGATGTGTACAATATTAGTGATAAAAGCTATGTCTTTAGTTTTTACGTATATCATCAACCCGGGGGCAAGCTCTATGATTTTCAAGTTTACAAGAATATTTTGATAGCCCTTGTAAAAGAAAAGCTATTCATTTATAAGTTAAAGCCGGAGCACTTTTTCCCCGGCTCTAACACAACACATACTGGCCAGTATCAGGACTAAGACCGAACACCTGTAAAAATAGTAGGTCGCTAATTCATTAAAACTTTTATAATATGAGAACAAAAATTTTAAAGTTCGGAATGCCCTTGTTGGCATTTTTACTGGCAATCGTTTTTGCTTTTGCCACTGAAAACAATGCTCCCAAAGATGATGCTCTCGTGCAGGGATATATCTTTTGGAACAATGACTGTGTTACAACCACTAAGGTTTGTAATAACCAAGGTACTATACCTTGCAAGGAGGCGGGAAATCAAGTATATAGTCTTGACCTAGGAAAGTCTTGTGCTAATGCTATGACCCACAGACCTCTATAAAAATTTAGAAAATGGGGATTTCTTAGGATTCCCCATTTTCTTTTTTCATTAAATATTTATCCAACCACTTCTTGACCTGCGTTGACAGCAGCAATTGTTTTTCAGTATTCTCTGGGGAGTGTGCCTCATCCTTTACAAGTATCAAGGATGCTTCTTTTTTTAATCTGCGTAGGGCAATAAACATTTCAAGACTTTGTGTCCACGCTACCTGATAATCCTTATCACCAGTCCATAATAGCATGGGGCTTGTTACATTTGTAACATATTCCAAAGGTGAGTTTTCCAAATAGGCTCGTTTATTATCGTAATAGCTATCACCCATGCGCCATTGCTGGTCTTCATAGCGCCATAAATCGGTAGCCGAATTGTTCCAATTTACTCCATGATAATGACTGACTACATTGGTAGCGGCCGCACCTGCCACATAGGTTGCAAAACGGTTAGTTTGTGTAGCGATAAAAGCTGTTTCGTACCCACCAAAGGAATGCCCTATAAGCCCCATTCTTTTTTCATCAATACTTTCAACTTCAAGCGTTTTATCTACTGCTTTATTTACAGACTCTACAGCCGAGAGACCTGGTTTACCAATTTCATAAGTTATATCGGGTAACAGCACGAAGTATCCCGAAGTTGTATAGCTTAATAAGCTAAATCCCTGGTAATTATATCCGGTGGGCGGATAAAATTCCATCGCATTTTTTGAAATCTTTTCATATATATTAACAACTAGGGGGTATTTTTTGTTGGGGTTATAGTTGGCCGGAAACATTAATATTCCCATTAATTCTTTACCTTTTACCTTATAGTTAATAAAGGTTTTTTTACCGAGGTCATAATTCAATAATTCTTCATTGGATTGAAAGATTAATTTTTCTTTTTTATCATTTATATTGTAATGATACAACGCCTTTGGCAGTGTAGTGGATTCTGAAATATATAATATACTATTGTTATTGGGCGATTTAAATATTTGAAAAATACTTTTTTTTAAGCGAGTTAGAGTTGTAATTGATAGATCTGCGTGCAATAATGAAATTCCCATGGAATGGGTTTTATAATTTATTGTTTGCAAAAGTGGGAGTTTACTTAGGTTAATTTTGTTGCCGGCAAAGCTTCCGCTTGTCAATTGGTAGTAATCTTCTACATCATTTTTTTGTTTAAAAAAGTAGCGGCAATTTTTTTCTCTTCCTTTGGTAATTCGTTTAGCATTTTTGCCATTGGGATCTATTGCCCACAAATCGTATTCATCGGCTACAATAATCTTACGATTATTTTCAAGAAATCCTGGTTTGGAGAAAACTTCAATTCGGTTTTTGGGATATTCATTATTTAAGTTGCGGAAACTTGTTTTAAGTCTGTTAGTTATGTTTACAGCTTTGTTGTTTTTTACATTGTATGACCACCAATCTTCATTTTTAAAATAAACAATATAATCGCCAAATGGGGAGATGGAAACTAGGTTTGTGAGAGGTTGTGCTGCTACAACTAAGTGCATTCGTCCTGTCTCTATTTCTTTATAATAAATATCGGCTTTAAGGAATTCTGTATTTTGGCTCCCATATTGCAGCTCGTTATAGACGATGGCAAAATCATGTTCAATATCCATTTCGACGTTAGGAAATAAGGGGGTTCCAATTTCTTTAATCGTCTCGCTTTTTGGATACCAGGCAGTGAGTAAATAGGGGTAAATATAATCTTCACGCAATTTCAAATCGGGGTATAGCAATGGATCTGAGGTATTCCAGACCTCAATTTTATCGTCTTTACGCAACTCTACCCCTTTTTGTATTCTAAAAAACAATACTGTTTTTCCATCCGCAGAAAGGAAAGGCTCCTTGTTAGCAAGTTCATAAGAGGGTATCTGTTGTTTTAGTAAAGAGTGGTTTAAAGGAATATAACTTTTATGAAGATAATACACTCCTAAATGTATCTTTTCGTTTTTACGGGTCATGATGATGGCGGCAGAGCCGTTTTCATTCCACTTTATACAGTTGACTTCCTCTGAAATTTTTGGACCTATTTTTGATTTTGAATCCTTTTGAACATCATAAAGGAAAACATTTTTGTTTTTATCACCTTGGACAAAAAGCATCAGATGATTTTTGGGATTCCACGTGAACAAGGAAATATTTTTAATAGTTCTATTTTTTTGTGTTTTTAAATCTATAATTTTTAAAACTGAAGTGCCATTGTCTTTTTGTTGCAGTAGGCTAAGGTGTTGCCCATCAAAAGAAAAGTTGAATTGCTGAACAGACTCAAAATCTTTTCTGTTTCCAGTTTCTAGATTTATTAATAGGAGACTATTGTCTGCAGATAAACTTGCGAACCACTTACTATTTTGGGAAAATATATTTTTATGCCCCACCGGTAAAATTTGGTTTGATTCCTTATTCACATTTCGCAATCGCATCCTATTTTCTCCTACCGAAAAGTATTCTGTAAAGGCAAACCAATTGCCATCGGGTGACATTGCCCTTATCGTCACGTTGTTGCTCCATACTTTGTCTAGATTATAAGGATAAGGTTTTAAGTTTTTATCGGGTATTGCATCGGAATCATTCTGCGCATATAATGGCTGATAATAGCCAATAAAAAAGGAGAGTACTATAATTTGAATAGCATAATAAATAGTATGGATATTCTTATTTTCTTTCAGTATAATCTTCTTTTTATGTGGCTGTTTTGAATTTGTTTTCATTTTTAATATCCAGGATTTTGAGGTTGAAGGTTTGGGTTTAGTAGCAGTTCAGCTTCTGGAATGGGCAGTAAAATATTGGTTGACTGCCACCCTGGTTTAATATTGGCCAAAACATCTGCTGCCAAGCCTAACCTTTTTAAGTCGAACCACCTATGGCCATACTCAGTAAATAGCTCAAAACGTCTTTCCTTTAAAATAGCGTCTATCAATTCCTCTGAAGTGCTAATGGAAATATTCTGCAATCCCGCTCGTGTACGGATACTATTTAGGTCGTTTGCTGCTCCCGTTAAGTTTCCTTTCATACCTCGCGCTTCTGCTCTTATAAGGTGGAGTTCGGCAATTCTGAGAACTACAGAATATTCTATGGTAGTACCTGTATTAAGGTTTTGTTTATACTTATTAGGGAAATACCAGGCATTTGTACCGTCACTAACGACTCCTACCCAACTTTCTTTCCGTAGGTCGTCTTCTTCCATTTCTTCTACCAACCTATAATTAAGTGTAGGAACAGGAGGTGGACCGGAGGAAAAGATAAAACTTGCACCTTCTAAAGTATTGTCACCTTCATTTTTAGGTTTTAATTGTAAGATTGCAGAAGTACTTTCTTTTAAAAATTCCCTATTTAGGTCAGTTTCCATTACATAGTCGGGATTATTAATAACATAGGTACTTTCTTCCTCTGCTCTTTGCCATTGGCCAAGATGCAGATAGACACGGGCAAGAAAGGAGGCTGCCACATAATTATTTGCTCTAATGCGTTCGGGGGTGGGGTAGTTAGTTTCTAAAAGGTTTTTGGCTTCCAGAAGATCGCTTATTATAGCTTCATAAACTAGTTGCTCGCTAAGGCGTGTCACAGTTGCGTTTTGCTGATAATTGGTAGTAGTAATATAGGGTATATCTCCAAACAAATTAACGAGATAGAAATGACCTACTGCCCTAACAAATAGGGCCTCTCCTATTAATTGTGTTTTAACTTCTTCGGTTAAAGCATCGGAATTAACGACACCTTCAATAGCCGCATTACATAAGTAAATAAGGTGATAAGCGTTATCCCAAAGTTCCTTTACCATTTGGTTGGATGCGGTGACTTGATGTAGATAAAATTGTTCGGCACTTGCTCCTGGGGATCCATAATAATCTAATTCATCGGCATATAAGCCCATTAACATCCCTAGACCGTTTGAATTTCCTGTTAGAAGCACCTGATCTCTAAGTTTGCCATATAAGGTGGTGATTGCTGCTGTAGCGGTATTTTCGTCTGTAAATACGGTTTCAGTATTTATTTGTCCTACGGGGTCTTGGACCTCTAGATAGTCTTCGCAGCTACTTAATACCAAAATTGCTATTACACCCCAAAAAAGCGCTAGGGTTTTGTTTTGTTGATTGATTATTGTTTTCATTTTACTGTTTTTTAGTTTTTATAACTGAAATTGTGCTTGGAAGGATATTCTTCGCAATGGGGGCAGAAAGCCTTTTGTTTGTTCTGGGTCGCCACCTTTAAAGTTGGTAAATGTATATAGGTTTTGAGCCATGAGTGATAATTTGCAAGTATTGTTGTTAGACTGTGCCAGTGGAAGGTTATATGATATTGACAAAGACTTTAACCGTAAAAAGGAGGCGTCGGAAATAATTCCATTACTTTGGCTAAAACGGGAATAAGCCGTATAGGCCGCATCATTTACACCTGTGGTATATTGTTGCATAGGTGCGTTATCTCCCAGTTCTTGCCATCTATCTAGTATACTAGTTGACTGATTAGACATAGTGCCCGGAGGTTCGGTTCCATAATATTCATTAAAACCTTTTTTCTTAACATATTGTAGAAATAGACTAAATGACCAATTGCGGTAAGTAAGCGAATTGGAAAGTCCGGCCAAAATTTTGGGAGAAAGGTCTACCAAGTACTGTCTATCTTCCAAGCCAGAGAGTTCGTTATCGCCGTTATAGTCTTCAAATTCATAAAGCCCTGTTTCTGGATTAACGCCTTTAAGGTTATATAGTTTTAAAATATTAAGCGGTTGGCCTATTACAAACTGGTTAGAGTATGTTGAGTTTTCGAGACCAGGAAAGGCTACCAACTTATTTTTAGGCAGTGATAGGTTTAGTGAGCTATTCCATTTAAAATGCTCTTTTCGAACCACCCTTCCCAACAGCTCAAATTCAAAGCCCGAATTTTCTACGATGGCATTTAAATTAGCCTGTATGGATGGAAAGCCTGTAGTGGCGGGTAGTGAATAATCTATTAGCTGATTGGAGGAGCGATTGTTATAATAGGCCGTTGAGAGGTTTAATGCTCCCTTAAACAAGCCAAGTTCTATAGCTACTTCTCTTTTTTTATTTTCTTCCCATTGATAATTGGGATTATAGATTCGTGCTGGTTCCAGACCGATGTTTCCATCATAAGAGTGGTCGACTAAGAAATAATTTTGTAGAAATTGGTAGTCTGCAATTTGGTCATTTCCAGTTATTCCATAGCTTCCGCGGAGTTTTCCAAAGTTAAGCCAGGGTAATTTTAACTGTTCTGAAAATATCCATGCTGCCCCAATGGCGCCAAAATTACCATATCTATAAGAATTGCTAAACCTACTGGATCCATCACGTCTTCCGGTTAAATTAAAATAAAGTTGATTTTTGAATTCGTAATTTACTCTTGCGAAGAAGGATTGATATTTATATTGGTTGCTATTTTCATTGAGGATTAATAAAGTATTGGCGGCGGAGAGGTTTTCTAAAAAGCCATTATTAGCAAATCCATAACCCAATAATGTAAGACGGTTGGTTTTCTGAGATTGGAAGGTGGAGCCCAATAAAACATTCCAACTGTGGTTTTCTTTTTTTAACTTCCAATTTATCTGCGGTTCTGTAATAAAGGAGGTATGGGTTCCGGTATGGAGATATGATTGAGAAACACTACTATCTAAGCCATAAGCGGGATCATAAATGGTATGCGGTATTTGGTTATTGCTTTCAAAATTGGTACTACGATATCCAGTTTGTACTTTTAAATTTAAATTCTTCAGCAGTTTATATTGCATTATCGTACTTCCTAAAAGAGTTTTGGATGTATTATTGTATACACCTTCTAGTTGTGCTAATGGATTTACCCAAGTGCTATTTTCCCAATTTAGGGAACCATCTTCAGTATGCAGCGCTGGGGCATTTGGTGCAAGCTGAAGTGCCACTCCTGATAAGTCAGAGCCAGGTAATAAATTTTCTTCTAGGGTATATCCGGCATTGAGGGTGAATTGAAACCTATCATCATTGCTGTGATGCTGTAAATTTGAATTGAGGTTTATACGATCATAATTAAAATTTCCTGGATAGACGGTTGTTTCATTAAGGTATCTACCATTAATTCTAAATTGGGTGTTATTATTTCCTCCAGATATTGCGGCATTTAAATCTCTTAATTTTGCTGTACCGCCAATAAGTTCATTTTGCCAATTGGTATATCTATTTTGGTCCCAGGTGCCATTTACATCAAAGGCGGTTGCGGGATAATCGGTTATACCGTCATTAGCAAATGCCTCCCGCCTCATGTTTAAATATTGTTCTGTATTTAGCAATTTTATTTTACGGGTAATATTTGCTACGCCTGTACTACTACTCATGGTTATGCTTGTTTTACCCTCCTTCCCTTTTTTTGTGGTAATTAGTACGACTCCATTAGCACCTCGCGAACCATAGATTGCTGTTGCATCGGCATCTTTAAGCACTTCAATACTTTCTATGGTATTGGGATCTATGGCATTTAGCGGACTTATATCGCCACCAGGAATTATTAGTCCGGCGGCACTCTGAGAACCTAATGATTGGCTGTTATAGGGTAATCCATCTATAATGTATAGCGGTTCATTACCAGCCAGAATACTGCTTTGTCCACGAATGCGAACTTTAAAGCCTCCTCCTACTACGCCAGAGGTTTGAACAATGTCCACCCCCGGCATTCTTCCTTGCATGGCAGCCAAGGGATTGGAGACAGGTTGGTTTTCTATATCTTTAGATGTAATTTGAGCTATACTACCCGTTTTTTCTTTATCGGAAACTTTATAGTATCCCGCATTGATAACCACTTGGTCTAGGGTTGTAGCGTCGAGCTGCATTTTAACATTAAGAGTACTACTTTTGCCAACTGCCACCTCTTGTGTTTTATACCCTAAATAGGTAAGCACCAGGGTATCAATGGTGGACGCCCTAATGGAATACTGCCCATCCAGATTGCTTATGGTGCCACGGGTGGTATTTTTTATTAACACATTTACGCCACTAAGTGGACCATCGGCATCGGTAATTATACCGCTAACATTCGTAGGCGGAAGGTTCTGAGAAAAAAGCGGGAAGCTATAATTGAAGAAGATGGCTAAGAAACTTACAAATGCAAGTCCATGCCTGAAATTATTTTTCATAATTTTGCATTGGTTAAGATGTTATATACTATTTTAACTACTGGCCTGCTCCTACAGGTGTGCAAATCTCGGGAGCGGGTTTTTTTATTGAGATGATAGAATTGAGTACTGAGTATTGAGTGTGGTTTAAAAGAAAATAGACACTCAGTATTTAATATTTATATCTCATGTTGATGAATGTTTCAACAAATTTATTTTTAAAATAATCCATTCAACCTCCCGAAGGGTACCGGGAGGAGGCGTTGTACTAGGACGTTGACCGCCAACTTTGAATGGATCAGGTTTTTCACTTCATACGCTTGATTTTTAGGATTATCGTTAAATAAGTTATTAATGTTTTTATGACTCTAGATGCGAAAACAATAAAACAGAAGAAACTAATTGCTTTGAAAGTAAGTTGAAGTGAAAAGTAGCGACCAAGCCAAATACAAAAAAGGACGCAGGTCTCAACTTATGCCATTGCGGTACTGGTATACCATGCAACAATAAGTGAGAAGCCCACGTCCCGGGTCGTGAGCATTCATGCTTATCATCTCGTTGCAAAAATTACCAGTTTTCAATGGCGAGATTCAAAGCGAATGCTTCTAATATTTTACTTAAGAAGTAATCGCAAAATAAAAATTCGAAACTGAATTTTAAACAAATATATAAAATTTTATCACACACCCATAGGTATGTGATGATAATTTTAAAAAAACTTTCATTGTCAGCTAATTTTTATACATGATAGTAGAAATAGTAATATCTGAAATAGATTTCCATATAAAAGAAAATATTAGGTATTCTCGTATAAAAGCTGGCTTAGACCAAGTGGAACTTGCTCAAAAAATTGGCGTATCTGAAGGGTATATTGGAAATATTGAGAATCCAAAAAATCCGGCAAAAGCAAATACTAGATTGATTGCGAGAATTGCTTTAGCCCTTAAGCATAACTCTTATTTTGAAATATTACCCAAACAAATCCTTAATAGCGATATTGTCAAATTAAGACTTGAATTATTTGATATAAATACTAGAAATCAAGTACTTGATAGTAATGGCAATGTTCCGGAGAGATTAAAAATACTTTCTAAAGAAATATTAACGGATAAAGAGTATAATGTTTTTAAAGCAGAAAAATTGCCCTATTGTACCGTAATAGGAAAATAACATCTTAAATTATCCAAAAAATTTCTTTCTCAAATACACGCTAATAGGATTACTTCATCTCAATAATTAATTCGGCTTAATTTTTACATGCGATTATAATTTTATAGTGTTTGGCTTTGAAGTTTAATTAACATTTTAGCATCTATCGATTACCGCCAATATTGAGCGTGTAGATAGTTTGCGTCCAGCCACAGCTGTCAGAGCTCATCCGCCTCTTAGTAGCCTGGAAGTTGCCAGGAAAGGCAGTTTAAGAAAATGATTTCTGAAGATTTTTTTAAGATTTAAAGTTATGGGAATAATAGTTTTAGCGAATCTAAGTTTAAAGTAACTCTATCTTTATTGCAACTGATATACCATTGGTTGCTTTAGTCAAAAACATTATATTTGATATTCTCCCCAATTTAAAAGCCCGCACGTACGGTTTTCGGTTATGTGTGGGTTTTGTGTATAGATTAAAGCAATAGTTTTTTAGGAAACAATAAGTATGGCAATTAATTTGGCATTAGTTGCCTTAGATAATATTGTATAATTCGACTTACACACTTTTCTGCTCAACCAAAGTACTTCTTTTTAACTCTATTGAAATAATGTGCAGATATATGCAGATATATGCAAAAATATGCAATTTGTGTATTGAAAAATTGAATTGGAGGGTTGTGGTTGTAGGTTTGGGGTATGTATAACCCTTAAAACTTGTTATTATGGCAAAGCAAAAAGGAATTGTAAAGTTAAAAGGTACGATTGGAGATTTTACCTTTTATAAATCGGGAGACGGGTATTTGGCGCGTGAAAAAGGCGGGATTGAAAAAAACCGCATTTTAAATGATCCCGCATTTAAGCGAACTCGCGAAAACGGAATGGAGTTTGGTACCGCTGGAAAAAGTGGGCAGCTGATTAGAAAAGGAGAACGGTTACTACTTAGACAGGCAAGTGACAATCGTGTAACATCGCGATTGGTGCAAGTATTAATGTCTATTATTAAAACCGATTCGTTAAATAAGCGCGGAAGTAGAACTGTGCAGGATGGTAATATGGCTTTACTGAAAGGTTTTGATTTTAACCTTAAAGGAAAGCTAGACACAGTTTTCTTTAGCGGATATAGTTTGGCGTTTGACCGTGCTGCAGGAAGTTTGGATGTAACAATTGCGGAATTTATACCTAATGAGACCATTGATGCGCCGAGAGGTACTACTCATATTCAGTTGGTAGGTGGTGTATGCGCATTGGATTTTGTAAATAAATCTTTTGAAGAAGACCATGCGTTTTCCACAATTATCCCTTGGGATATGACGTTGCAAGCTCCTATTACTCTGAGTTCTACCATAAGCCCAGCGACTACCGTACCGGTAATCCAAGTAGTTGGTGTGAACTTCTTTCAAGAGGTGAATGGAGAAATGTATCCGCTTAGAAACGGCGCATTTAATGCCTTGGCAATTGTTGAGGTAGATCAGCTGTAATCAATAAAAGAAGCATTATGGAATTTTATCTTCATAGAATTCATTATAAAGGCGGAACAAACGGCACGCTATTTCACAAGCAGCAGTTTTTGTGTTTTTGTATAGAGTTGCCTTGGCGTCTGAACGCCCGGAATGTTTCCTGTATTCCTGACGGCACCTATGAGATGCGACCTTTTTTCTCTCTGCGTTTTAAACATCATTTACGATTGATAGACGTACCTGGGAGAAGTGGCATACTATTGCACCCGGCAAACAATGCTCAAACTGAGCTTCGGGGCTGTATAGCACCTGTGTCGCAGTTAACAGGCATTGGCAGAGGTCTTGGATCTAGAAGAGCTTTGGATAAGGTCTTAATGCGGATTGAAGGGCATCGGGAAACGCATGAAGCGATTACGTTGACGGTGATATCGGATTTTTCGGGGAGATAGTCGGGTGGCGGTTTTCTGTTGTCTGTTGTCGGTTGGCGGTTGATGGTGTCCTCCTAAGCTGAAGCATCGGGGGACGAAGTAGTGGTAGTTGTGTTTGACAATGAGGGTGGGACGTGGGTAAATGGGGAGAATGGTGGATTGGTGGATTGGTGAATTTGTTAATTGGTTAATTTGGGATTCGTTGATTTGGGATTTGGGATTGGTGGATTGGGGATTCGTTAATTCGTGAATTGGTGAATTTGTGAATTGGTTAATTTGTGAATTGGTGATGTGTGAATTGGGGTTGGGAAGGAAAGCATTTCTTGCCCCGACCCTAAAGGGTGGAAATGCTTTTTGGATAGTTAACACGGTTAGTATTAAAAGTTCCACGTCTTACGTCTTAAGTCTTTTCGTCATACGTCATAATTGACCCTTCGACTGCGCTCAGGGTGGCAGTTCTTCGGATTTGTTAATTTGGGATTGGTTAATTCGGGACTCGGGATTCGGGATTGGTGGATTGGGGATTGGGGATTGGTTGAAATCGAGGATTGTTGATAAGTATGGTCTGAGGAAAGAAACAGGACTGCTGCGCTGCTAGAAACAGGAACATCCCCCTTAGCCTTTCCCAAAGTAAATTCGAGACAAGCTCTTCAAAGGAGGGAAATAAAATATGTATAATTTAAAAAATTAGATTATGAATTTATTTGAACGAATAATGCGGCCTACGCCGCGGTTTTTTAGAAAGTTACGGAATTTTGGGATAGGATTGACGGCTATTGGGGGAGCCATTGTTGGCAATGTACTATACATGCCATTACTATTAACGAAAATTGCCGGATATTTGATAGTTGCTGGAACTGTGGCTTCTGTTGTGAGTCAGACAGTGATTAATGGTGAAGATGACAACGACTATCCTCCATCTGACTGTATGTTGGACCCAGGTTCTAATCCGTTATTGGATATTAATCGATAAATACGAGAAATTATGGGCAATTATAAGATAAGTATTTTTGGAGGAACGGTATTTGGAATATTACCTAATTTACCGATAGAGGATATAATGGTAACCGTTTGTATGGCTATCATTGGGACTATTAGTAGTTATGTGATAACGTTAGTTTTAAGATGGATTGGCAAACGAATTGAGAGACAGTAGTGGCTAATATTTTTTAAATGGAGCTTCCGGGTGTCTGGGGGCTCTTCTACTTTATAAAATTTAATTGTTACACTAACTTATAAAATGGTTTAAATTCGACTTATAAAAATGCTTTTTACACATTTAAACAAAATTTTAATATCACCAATAAACGATCTGTTATAATAATATTCTAAATTCATTTTCACCTTATCTGGGAAAATAATTTCATCATTATACTTCAAGGGATGTTTTTGATTTCGTAAGAGTGATGCTTCGTCAATATATTTTAAAGCAGCAATACTGAACAAGCCTGGCTTTAATTCTAAAATGTTTCGTGCTTCGCCTTGAAGCGCATCGTAATAGCCGGGTAAATCGGGACGGGGGCCAACAAAACTCATCTCTCCTAACAAGATATTTAGTAATTGTGGAAGTTCATCCAATTTATATCGTCTTAATAATTGACCTAACGTTGAAATTCGATTATTATATAGATTTAGGGTCCGAATTTTAAAAATAGTAAAGGGTAATCCGTATTGTCCAATTCGTTTTTGAAGGAAAAGTCCGTTTCCTGTGTCGAAAGTAGCGATTAAAAGCAATAAAACAATTAACCAGCTTAAAAAAAGAAGGAGAAAGATAGAAAGCAATATGTCGAAGAATCGTTTAATGCCTGTATATTATGAATAGTAAAATTCTAAGTATATCGAATAAAATTAATCTTTAACACGATCGCCTTGCCCTTTACCGCCAACAGTTGCAAAAATATATTTGAAATAATCTACAACTGTTATTTTTTGAAGCATCTCGGCATCAATCTCTGCCAATTTAACCGGGGTAGACATATCTATTTCATTTATTTGAGCTAGACCTGTTATGCCTGGTAAATGATTATACACCCCTCGCCTATCACGCTCCTCTATTAATTCTGTTTGATTAAACAAATTGGGGCGGGGACCGACTAAACTCATATCACCTATCAATACATTTATTAATTGCGGTAGTTCATCAAGTTTTGTTTTACGTAAAAAAGCACCGAATTTAGTTATTTCGGCTTGGCTCGCTAAATGGGTTGCAACAGACTTTGCCTTTACATCCATAGTGCGGAACTTATAAAGTGTAAAAGCTTTTTTATTTTTACCTACACGTTTTTGTTTAAATATAGGCGAACCTGTATCAAAGAGTCCGATTACATAAAGTACTAAGCCTATAGGAAGAAGGCAGATAATTCCGAAAAATGAAAATATAAAATCAAAAAAACGTATCATAACTAAAAATTAAGTCAATAGTTCGAAAGTTAAAACCTTGATATTATTTAAAACTTTTAATAGTTTTTTGAAGGCCTTCCTCTGCCGTCAAAGGTAGTTTTTTTATACCCAATGCTGTCTTAATTTTTTGATTTGAAACGACATAAGATTCTGTCAACTTTTTAAGACGTTCACTGTTTAATGGTAGGGGTAACAAATTCCCAATTTTAGCAACATTATTAATTAAGCCAGCAGGAATTTGCCACAACTTTGGTTTCTTTCCTTTAGAGAGCGCAATTATGGAAATCAGTTTGTTAGTAGATATCGTTTCATCATCAGCAAAATTATAAATGCCTGATTCTATTTGTGGCTGGGTTAGCATTTTGAGAATAAGGAACGAAAGATTGTTTATACTTAGGAACGACCGCCGATTATCAAAAGACGCCAACGGCCACGGAATTTCTTTGCGTACCAAATTATAAAGCAAGTTGAGGTTCCCTTTATTGCCTGGGCCGTGAATCATTGTAGGACGGATTATAAAAATACGTTTTCCCGGTGGCAAATGTTGTTCTAATAAATACTCTTCAGCTTCATTTTTCGATTTACCATATGCAGTTTTAGGTTGTGGAACAATTGATTCATCTAAAACATTATCGACACTATCTGCTGCTGCCTTTACAGATGAGAAGAAAAAGAAATCATTAATATCAGATTTTAAAAATTCTTTAAAAACAGAAATGGTTAAATCTCGATTTATTTGAAAGTACAATGATTCTTCGGAAGTATTCGAAGTATCATGGGCTATTCCTGCAAGGTGAATAATAGCATCTGCATTTAAATTTATGCTATCTTTCCAGTCTGAATCGCGCAAGGAGAGTTTTTGAACTTGATACTCTTTATAAATTAGGTAATTGGATAGATTCTTCCCTACGAATCCCGATGCGCCTGTGATAATAATATTCATAGTTTTATAAATAATTGAGCATAGTCTGGGCCATATTTTTATTTACCTCACTGCGTTTATATTTTTCAATAAAATTTTCTCTATAAACCTCTTTATATTTATAAGTGGTGAGTTTTTCAACAAATTGATTCACATTACAAGGTTCAAAAAGTATACTGTTTTCAATATTTTTTCGTACAAAATTTGCTGAAAAGCCTCCTATCCCTGCAATTAGTGGTTTAGAGAAAGTTGCCAACTCAAAAAGTTTGGAGGGTAACACCTTTTCGAAAGCAGTATAATTATTCAAATGAGCAAAAAGGAAATCAGCTTGCTTATAAAGAGCAATGAGTTCATTTCTTTTTACTGGAGATCTCAACTCAACATTATATACGTCAAATTCTTTTATTTTATCTATTAAGTTTTGCTTGGCACCTCCATCTCCAATTATTAAAAAATTAAACCTTCCTTCTAAGGCTTTTGCCGCTTGTGGAATTATTTTGTGAAGACCCTGTCCCTCACCTACATTTCCTGCATAAACGATTGTCTTAATTTCAGGTCTATCTAAGTTTTCACTTCTATTTTTATTCGCTACAATAAAAATATCGTCGATCCCATTGGGAAAATAAGTGTAATTCGGCTTTTTATAAGTATCGAAATAAGGTTTAAAACCACCAGAGATAAGATTTATATGAGATGCATAACCAAATGTTTTATTCTCAACCTTCTTTATTACAGGCAAAGCTAATGTCTTTAACGCCTTATTCTGCAAGACATCCTTCATTGTATCATAAAAAATATCTCGAATGTCTAAATATAATGGAGCATTGAATTTGCTAGCAATTCTATAGCCCAAAAAGGCGGTAAATAACCTAGAGGAGGAAGCTACTACCAAATCATATTGTTTTCCTTTGGTGTGTTTTTTCACGGCTGTATAATAGGTTTTAAATGAAAGCATCTGATCTTTCATTCCACTTTGATGCATTGGAATAACAACACGCCGAACTGTATAATTATCTCGTTGCTCATACTTCGAAGCATCTGCAACAAAACTGCTATATCGATTGGGTAAGGTAGTAATAACATCTATTGTTGCTTCACTTTTTGCCTGCTTAGCTAATTCTTTGATCAAGGGGCTGTTCCTAAAAGATCCAGCGCAAAGGTCAGGCTCAAAATAAAAAGTGAGATATAATATTTTTTTCATTGTGTTAATTAAAAGAAATAAAGGTTTTTAAAGAATCTTCGAAGCATATAATTAACCTATTGCTCTTTAAATATTTATTAAAACCATATGCATATAAATATTCTTCTATAGCGACTTTTTTTGAACCTATAAATTCTATTTTAATGCTTGAATTAATCTCAAAAATAGTTGAAGACCTTTGAACTATTGTACAGTTAGGGTGAAGATGTAGATAAAAAACACCATCTATTTTTTTTAAAAGTGAATCTAGTATAGTTATATTATCCGGCTTAAACTTAAATGCCCTGTAATGTTTGACCCCTAGTTTTTTATAACCATCGTGATATGCAGCTATATTATCTTCGGCATCGTTAGTAATTGTAGTTGTTGCTCTTCTCGCCACTCTAAAGCCGCTCCATACTTCAGATTGATTCTGGTTATTTACAACTACTGTGTTATGGGCCGAAGTGGAACGCTCCAAATTCCGTCTTTCACCTATATCATAGGTAGAAGTTCCTTGTTCGACAAATACGGGGATATCATTGTGGTAAAGTATGAAACTAAGGGCATCGGCATGGGCATGACCAGGTTGGTATGACGGTCCTATTTGTGCAAAGTCTACGCGACACTCATACACTTTAGTATTCTTACTCCTATAACCAGACTCCCCTAATGGATAGTTTTCCCATGTGATATCTAGTGATCGTGCATAATCAATTAACCATTTAGAATTGTAAGAAATATCTATAGCGCTATCGTTAAAATGAGGAACATCTCCGTTTTGAAAGGTTATATTTTCTAGCCAAGAACACATTTTCTCAGTTTTTAAAATTAGAAATTGAAGAAATGTGCTTTTATGTGATTGATATTTTCCATACCAGTCTATCAGCTCTAACATTCTGAACAAAATGATTTTATGATACATAGGACTTAACTCGAAATGAGCGCCGTCTTTTAAAATTTGTTCATCCAGTTGTTCTAACAAAATCTTTTCGCCTTGCGCTATCCAATCATTATTTGAAAAAAAAGCTCCTCCCATCAATAATGCAAAAGCATTTTCTAATAAGTGATTACCCAACAAATGGTATTCAGGACGTTCTGACAAGAATTGAAGCTCTCCGTATACATTTTTCTGAATATTAGCATCATTCAGCTTTTTATAGGAAAAAAGACGTATGATATTAATTACTCGTAAGGAAGCTGGATATGGCTCCAAAAGCAATTTGTTAGAAACTAAAGCTTCATATAAATGATTTATTAATCTAATCTTTTCATCGACCGAAATCTCTTCTTGCATGACATAATTGGCATACTGAAGATTATAATTCCAAAGTTTACCATATTCCTGATGATTCCAATCGATCTCTTGTCCAAAATTATGCTTAATATTTAAAAATGTGAATTTATTATTCCCAAGATATGTATTGTAAACGTAAGGCGAATTGTTAAAATCAAGGAAAACAATTTCTTTAAAATTATAAAGTTTTTTATAGTCATTCAAGTTTTTCGTCTTTTGGAATCTATAAAGTAACTGATGCTTTATCTGTGTCATCTTTAAATGACTAACCGTAGATAATATTAAGGATAGTTTCCTAAGCATTTTAGAGTTTTAAGCTAAATATTCTATTTAGATCTGCAAAACTACAGCTTCCAATATAAAGTACTATAAATACTTTATTATATCTCTATCCAACTTTTTTTCTTTAAACTTTCAATTGCTGCAAAAGAAGCTTGGGTGGTATTAACTATTTCATCAAAAGGTATTAATGGATTCCCACCATTCTTAACTGCGCTTATCAATTCGGTAAATTGAGTTTTATGCCCTTTATCCAATTTTGTCTTTAATTTGCTAAACCCTTTAAAGCCGTACCCTCTTGTAATTCTAAAGTTGTCCATTACTAAAGTGCGTTCCTGACTGTACACCTCTACTCTTTCTTTTGAATATGATTTTGAGCCATTTGCAAAATAATTGATAACCCCTGTTGAACCATTCTCATATTTTAATAATATAGAAGCATTATCTGTATTCTCCTCAGGATTTACACCCATCGCATTCATACACACCGAAACAATTTTACTTCCGGTTAAGTACGTTATTAAATCCATAAAATGGCAAGCTTCTCCTATTATTCGTCCACCACCTATCTGCATGTCGTGCACCCACACATTCGCAGGAATATTACCTGCATTCATAGTGGCAATAATATTCATAGTTGCATCCCCTACAAGTTCTTTCATCTTTCTTGCATGAGGAGAGAACCTTCTATTAAAGCCGACTGTTAGGCTTTTTCCGGCTTTCTCATAAGTACTAATTATACTATTCAGTTCCTCTGAGTTTAAGGCTAAGGGTTTTTCAACAAAAACGTGTTTCCCTGCCTTTAAACTATCCACTACCATCGGTGCATGTAAATTATGACGGGTAGTAATTAAAACTAAATCAACATCTTTATCATTTAAAATGTCTTTATAGTTTGTAGTTGAATGGCTAAACCCATATTTCTGTGCCATCGAAGTACCACTCACCCCTCCTTGGCTGGCAATGTATTTATAGGATGCGCCACTGTTTTTTAAAGCTGGGAGCATCGTCATCTTAGTAAAATTACCTGATCCAACAACTCCAATAACCCCATTACTAGCCTCATAGGCCCTATCGCTAAGAGTAACAGTATGGGCAGGGTTCAATTGAGATTCTTTGGGATAGGTAAGAATAGAGGCGATTGCCTTGCTATTTCCAATTTCTCCATAAATTTTCAAATAATCTTCTAACGGAATTTGTTCAGTAATTAGCTCCTTAACTTTTAAGTTCCCTGAAGATATGGCCTGTAAAATAGCTTCAAAATTGCGTTTTTCTGTCCACCGTACAAAAGGCAATGGATAGTCAATTCCTCTTCCTTCGTAATCTTCATCATAACGTCCTGGACCGTATGAACATGATACTTGAAAGGTCAATTCCTTTTCGTAAAACTCTGCTCTACTTAGATTTAGGCCAATCACTCCAACTAAAATAATGCGTCCACGCTTACGCGACATTTGGGCAGCTTGCGAAATAATTGCGTCTGTTTTTGCAGAAGCAGTGATGATAACTCCATCTGCGCCAATACCATCTGTTAATTCGGTAACTTCTTTTACAACGTCGCTCTGTTTAGGGTTAATAGGAATTACCCCCCATTGTTTTGCAAGATCTAACTTAGATTGATCGATGTCTATTCCTATAACCCTGCAGCCGTTCGCTAAAAGCATTTGAGCAGTAAGTAAACCAATAAGGCCTAACCCAGTAACCACAACGGTTTCGCCAAATGTTGGTTTTAACAATCGAATGCCTTGTAAACCAATAGAACCTATTACCGTAAATGCAGCTTCTTCATCGCTGATATTATCTGGGATATGCGCAACTAAGTTTTTAGGCACACTCACAAATTCTGCGTGTTGTCCATTAGAGGCTACCCGATCACCAACCTTAAATTCTGAAACACCATCTCCAACACCAATTACTTTCCCAACATTACAGTAACCAAGTGGCAATGGCTCACCAAGCTTATTAAAAACAGCTTCTAATGTTGGCATTAGTCCTTCCGTTTTTATTTTATCTAATACTTGTTTTACCTTATCTGGCTGCTGCCTCGCCTTAGAAATTAAGTTCGATTTCCCGAATTCAACTAGCATACGCTCGGTGCCTAATGACACTAAGCTCTTTGTAGTTTGTATGAGTACTTGCCCAGGTTTAACCTGAGGCGCTGGCACTTCTTCTAATATGGTTTCTCCTGTTTTAAAGGATTGGATGATTTGTTTCATTTAATTTTATTTAGCTAAGTATACATTTTGATTTATTAGATCGAAGTTTGCACAAAGGCGGTTATAATCTTTTATGAATGATTCGGATGTCATATAGGATATTAAACCTTTCATATCCTCTTGTTTCCAAAAAAAGCCAACTTGATATTTATTTACCATTTCTTCCAGATAGGTGTCAGCGGAAACGAGGATTGGCCTCCTAAAATATATAGACTCATACAATTTATTCGGTAGCGCCAGTTGTACGTTTTTATTTTTACTATTATACATAGTAAAAGATAAATCTGTTTGATTATAAATTTCGAATAAATCATCTGGATTTCTAAATTGCCCAAAATATTGAACATTATCGTTATCAACAAATTTCATTATTTCATCTCGTAAAGGACCGTCCCCAAATATTTTAATTTTAAATTTGGCATCTGCTTTATAATACGCAGTTAAAAAGGAAATGATATTTTTATATCGCAGCAATCCTATAATGCTTACTATATAAGAGGAGCTCTTTATATGTCTAAATTCTGATCGATCAAAGGGAGAGAATAAAGAAACTGGAAGTTTATTTTCTATAACTCGAAATTTCATTACATCCACGGAATATTTATCAGCAAAAAACCTTTTAAAGCCTGTGGAAGTGACAAAAATCTTGGAGCATTTTTTCAAGGCTTTTTTATATATTCCATCGTAAAGATTAGAGACAGCCTGATTGCCGCTAATTTGTCTGATATCCCCTATCTCATAATATAATTTACTACTTTTGAGAAAACTGAAAGTGAATAAAAGAATATCTGGGGAGAAAATGTAAATCAAATCATTTTTTTTTGATAATTTATATATCTTATTAAATACTGAAACAATCTTTGGAATTCTTTTAATATAAGCTCCTGATTCTATTTTACCTAAACTTAAAAATTTTATATTTTCGGGTAAGGAGTTTTTCTTAAAATATTCTCTCTCAAAGCTTGCGACAGTTACTTCATAACCTCGATCCAAATAATTTTGAATTCTTTTAGAAAATCTTGGCTGCGTAGAAACAGGTAACACAAAAAGAATTTTATATTGCATTATTCGAAAAATTAGTTTTAAATGTGAAAATAAAAATTTCCTTAAAGAAAATTTTAAGAGAAGATATAAATGATTTCTTTTTACATCGATGGAATATAAAAAACAACGAGGTTATCTTCAATATCAATAAATTCATTTTAGAAATTTATTTGTCTTTTTTATTAAAATTATCAAATCCTAATATTAACGCACTTCCAATTGCTAACCATGATGCATTCCATATAGCTCCTGAAAATAAATATTGAACAAATGATTGCATGAACACCACAAATAACCAAAAATAACGGGGATAAATTTTTACAATTTTTACACTTTTCTTAAGAATGAGGATAAGAAACAAACTAAATGGAATAAATCCTAAAACCCCAGTAGTTATTAATATTTCAATAAAAATATTATGCGGATAGTGCAGAGCAAATTCAGATTCCAAACTATTTCCAAAAAATGGATGGTTTAAGAATTGATTCAAGTCCGATTTCCAAATTTGCAGTCTGATTGCCGAAGAACTTCCTTGATCTATAGCTTCAGAAATCATAAAAAATCTATCAAAAACACCTGTACCTAAAAAATTGGTTGCGTAAAGCATGGTTACAATACCAAGAAGTAAACTAAATATTATTTGAAATTTGCGTTTAATTCCTTGTGAAAAAAGAAAGTAAAAAAGAAATGGAATGGCCAATGCAAGCAATGAGCCTCTTGAAGCTCCTAAAAAGAAAGGTACCATACAACTTATAATGACAAGCAATATCAACATTTTTATTGATGAACTTGTCTTATTAGATAAAAGATATGCCACTCCTATTCCTATACCCAAAGAGGCACAGTAAGAAAGAGCCAACGGTGAGATATAATTTTCATCTTTACTTATTTCCATAGAAATTCTACTAACGCTACCTAATAAATCACGATAGAATAAATAGGTGAACAGAGACAGAAAAAAACAGCTAGCGATTACCGTTTTAAAAATTTTATTATAATCAGCTGGATTAAATTTAATTTTAGAAATAAAATAAAATGGAAGCAGCACAAATGAAACGAAGTAAAGCAAGAACTCTAATTTAGACATATAAAATTCGCTGGTTCCAAAAATGATCTCATAAAAAATTCGTAGCAGATAAAATCCAGAAAACACTAAGAATGCCCTCAGAGCTCTATTGTTTTGTTTTTTTCCTGTCTTTTTAAAAAAATAGAAGAATGATATTAACAGAATTAAGCGAATAGGAATGGTAAAATATCTTGAAAGACTAGTTGAACCATAATTACTAACGAGCATAAGAACCACATAATATCCACTAAAGGCTAAGAAAAAAGCCAAATATAGATTAAAATCAAAAAATGATGATCGGTTTCCCTTCATTTAATATGGTTATTTTGTTAAAAATTCTATCCATTTGTCACAAATTACTTTTGAATTTAAAAGTTTAGATATTATATTATAATTTTTAATTTTTTCTTCTAAAGATAGAGGTGTAAATAATTCTTCTTCACTCATTCTTTCTAATTCTCTTAAATGATAAATTTTGCAATTCAATGAAAGAATCCATTCATAATTATGACCAGCTAGGAACAATTTTTTTCCCATTCGCAAAGTTGTATAAATTGCAGCTAGACCAGTTTGTTTTTTTACAGCACAAATGTAAATATCACATTGTTTCATGTAATTGTAATATTCTTCTAGAGAATAAAAAGTTGTATTTAATTTAAACTTTTCATCAAAGAGTTTCTTGCCATTAGACCTAAGGGATTTTGAAAGGGAACTTTCTTGAAAGTTATAATTTGCCATACACTCTATATGTCTAACGTTTTCAAAATATTTCAATTTTTCGAGTACATCATTGTATGAATATAGGGAAGAACTATTATTTCCAATATAAATTGTATTCTGTGAAGTTTCTATGTTTTTTATGGAGATATCTTTCAATGAAAATGGAAAGGAATCTAAGGAAGGATCAAAATAAGAAATGACATTCACATTCTTTAATAAAAATTGTTTTTCCAAGCTTACCTTATCTTGATACATTAAGGCAGCTATGCGCTTAAATTTATTGTAAAGAAGAATTTTAAAAGGATGAAACAATACACTCTTAAAGTTTCTCCAGCTCAACTTAGCTCCTGCTCCCCAACATATCCAGTATAGCGATTTTAAATCGTTTTTAATAAAAAAAAACATCCAGGTATATGGTACTCCATGCAAAATAGTTTTTTCGGATTTTAATTTTTTAACATCTATTTCATCTAAGGAATTCAGTAAAACAATTTTCCCGGAAGTTTTAAAATCATATACTATTTTATTTTCATCCTTATTTCCTACTAATAAATAGATGTGAAGAAAAGTTGGCAAATGAAGATCAATAGTTTTAACCATATTGGGGACTAAATGATGTCTATCTGCTGTAAAAACGTGATATAACTTTTCTGTCATTGCTATTCTTTTATTTTTGAATTATTTTATAGGGAGGATTTTATTTGTCTAATACTGAAGACAAATTTACCTCAATAATATTTATGGAAGGACTAGCTATATGCGTCAGATATAATAAGTTCAACCTCGAAATCACATTCTTGCATTAGAACCCCTTCTATTGCTTCTCTTATATATTTTTCGTGATTGTAAGTGATCATTATCACACTAACCATTACATCAGTTTTTTTTCCATCAGCCATAATTGATCTCTATCTTCTTTTTGTATAAAACCATAACTTTTGTAAAATGCGATTGCCTTAGCATTATTTTTTAAGACTTCTAAGGAATAGTTTTCGAATCCACTATTTTGAATATCACGTATAGAAAACTCAAGTAATAACTTCCCAATCCCCTTTCCTTGATAATCTTTAGAAACCAGAATCATAGTTAAAAAAGCGTTTTTCTTGAATTCGTCATTATTGTAATAAGAAATAAACCCCATTAGTACACCTTGTGAAAAATAGGGTACAATTGTAGCGTATTTAAGTAATTTATCAACATACTCTTCTACGTCCACAGGAATATAAATACCACTTTCTTTTGAGTTATGTTCTTTTATCAGAGCTATTAATTGTTTTCTCATACCAGTTCAAAATTGTCTAACATTTCATTGATTTCTTCTGGAGAATTGAACATCATTACATCAATTATTGATAATCCTGCAATAAAATTGATTGGATCATGTTGTTTATAAGGCGCTGACGATGGTTTCAAAAAATGAAGTTCAATATTTTTCAATTTAAAATAGGCTTTATTGTAAAGTTCTATTCCTCCTAAAGCATTTATATATGTGTTAGAACCTAAATTCTTTGAAATAGCAATAAGTCTATCTGCTTTATCAATTCCTTTTGTTTCTCCAAACGATTCAGAAGAAACGTAAAATTCAGTATTAATACCTATGTATTCTGATACAATTTTTATGCTATGTATAGCTAGCTCTGCTATATTTTTCGCTGAGCTATTAAAAACCTTTTCAATAATTGGATATACCTCCTTATAATATGGTGCCTTATTATATGCTTGTTCTATGGTTTGAATTAGCTTTAAGTACTGTTTATCACTCAAATCCACTTGAACCTCATTTATCAATTTATTTTGACTAGCCCCGATACATGGAAAACTGATTAATTTTTCTTTATTATTTAATAGTATCTTGTTTCTATTTATCCAACCACGTTTTATAAAATTCACATCATCATAAAATACAAATGCATCAACTGCTTTTATCAATTGAAAATAACCCAAATAAGGGAATATGTAGGGTTGCATTATAGCAGCTTTCATAACTAATTATTTTGAATTCTTAATAAATACCTACAAATCAATTCAACTTCTTCCATCGTCAAGTCATAATATAAAGGTAGGCACATTACTTTTTTAGCAACTTCATCTGTAATCGGCATTTTTGTGTTAACCAAATACGGAAGTGTGTTTGAAAGTGCAGGATAAAAATAGCGTCTAGTAAAAATTTCATAACGTTCTAAATAGTTTTTAGCTTTCAGCATAAGAGATTCACTTTCAAATACCAAAGGATAATAAGCATAGTTTAAGTTGGCTTTAGGGTGTAAAACCGGTTTAACAGCATTTAAGTTTTTCAAGTCTTTGTCGTAGGCCTCTGTCAAGGTTTTTCTTTTTTCATGAATAGGATGGATATACGGCAAGTTTGCCAATCCCATTGCAGCATGAAACTCAGAGTTTTTTCCATTAATACCTAATTCTGCAAACGCTTCAGGACCATCAAAACCAAAATTACGGATATAAGCAATTTTTTTTAGTAAATCAGGGTCTTTAGTAATAACTAATCCACCTTCTGTTGAGTGATATAGTTTTGTGGCATGTAAACTACAAATACTAATGTCTCCATATTCAAAAATAGACTTTCCATTCACCTGAACACCAAATGCATGTGCACCATCATAAATTACCTTCAGCTTATGCTTTTTTGCAATTTTTTCAATGGCCAGCACATCACAAGGGTTTCCGTAGACATGCGTTGCGAGTATTGCAGTTGTTTTATCTGTAATCGCCGCTTCAATTTTAGAAGGGTCAATGTTTAAGGAGTCTTTGTCTATATCAACAAACACAGGTTTACAGCCTTCCCATACGATACTGCTTGTTGTTGCAATAAATGAAAATGGAGTAGTAATAATTTCACCTTTTAATCCCAAGGCTTTTATAGCCATTTGTAGTGCGATTGTACCATTGGTCACAAACAAGAGATGTTTTACGGACAAATGCTCCTTTAACCGCATTTCCAAATCGCTGGACAAGGGCCCCATATTGGTAAGCCAATTGCGTTTCCAGATTCCATCTAAATATTTTTGGTACTCCTCCCGGGGAGGCAAGAAAGGCTTGGTAACGGGTATCATATTACTATTTAATTTTTATTAATTTCAAACCAAATTGAATAGAAGGTCTCTTTAGCAAAAAATTTACACTTAAATAAAACAATGCTCCTACTAAAGCTGGTATTAATATTTGAAGCCAAAGACCCTGCGGCTGTAAGCTCAAAGCAAGTGCAAACATTCCTGCCGCCATTATGCCGGCGATTAAAAAAGTGGGCAGCATATCCAGCAACTGTTTTGCGGTTTTGTAATGGATTAAATGTTGGCTATAATAAGTATTTATCAAAAGGGCAATAAATGATGCTATTACACTGCTCCATACCAATGCCATCATTCCAAAAGGAAGCGCAATAACTATACCTACCACAATAACAATTTTCTTTAAGATTTCGAGTTTTAAAAACAAATCACTTCTACCGTAAACCTTAAGCACGTTGAGGTTGAAAGAATGAATAGGTAAAAAAATACTGGCCAAACATAAAATCTGGAAATAGGGTACTGCAGGCAACCATTGTTCCCCAAGTACCAAAAAAAATAGTGGCCTTGCAAGTGCAGCGGCCCCAAGCATCAATGGAGCAGTAATGAAAAAAGAAAATTGCAAAAGCTGTTTATATACTCTTGAAATCCGTTCTTGTTCATCTTGAATCCTTGAAAGCAAAGGGTAGGTAACCCTACTGATAATACCTGTAAGGGTGCTGACCGGATAGTGGTTAAAACTCCTTGCCCGCTCAAAAAAACCAACGCTTTGTACGGTAAAAAATTTACCTATAACAATATTATAGCTGTTATCAAAGACGGTATTGAGCAGACCAGAAAGCATCAACTTATATCCAAAGCCATAATGGTATTTCATTTTTTCCCTGGAAAAATAAAGGGTAGGTTTCCACGCGGAAGCTAACCACAATACCGAAGACTGGACCAATTGTTTGGTCAGGTGCATCCATACAATACTCCATACTCCAGATCCTTTTAAACTAAGGATAATGCCTACGATAATCCCAATAATGGTTCCGGGAAGGTTATATTTGGCAATTTTTTTAAACTGCATTTCTCTATTTAGCTGGGCCAGCTGTATTGCTGAAAAAGCAGCTATAATAAAACTAAAACAGTAGAGCCTAACTACACCTGTAAGGATTGGTTGGGAATAAAAATCTGCAATAAGGGGGGCCAGAAGAAACATAATGGCATAGACCAAAAAACTCATACCCAAGTTTAAATAAAATACTGTGGAGAAATCGCTATTATCTACATTCTTCGTACGAACAATACTTGCAGAGAGACCACTGTCTACCATAGAGGTTCCTACAGCAATAAACACACTGATCATTCCTATAAGACCAAATTCTGTAGGGCCTAAAATTCGCGCTATATAAATCATAGCCACGAAGGATAAGCCGCTCAGAAAAAAGGTATCCAAAAACGTCCAAATAACACCAGAAAAGGTCTGTTTTTTTAACGACATTTTATTTCCTCGTAATCTTTTTTAAATAATCAAAGTAGTCGCCTTTGAGATTTTTAACTTCTTTTGCAACAGCTGCTTTATTAATCCAATTGTAATTAATAGCGATCTCTTCTAGACATGCAATTTTTAAACCAGTTCTTTTCTCTACTGCTTTAACAAACTCTGTTGCTTCAGTTAAAGCTTCGTGGGTACCTGTATCCAACCAAGCAAATCCTCTACTTAGAATTTGCATTTTTAAATTCTCCTCCTCTAAATAATGTTGGTTAATAGAAGTGATTTCAAGCTCACCACGGTCAGAGGGTTTTACCTTTTTTGCTACTTCTATAACATTGTTTGGGTAAAAGTATAATCCTACAACCGCAAAGTTAGATTTAGGATTTTCAGGTTTCTCTTGAATGCTGATCACATTTTTATCATCATCAAACTCAGCGACTCCGTATCGTTCTGGATCATTTACATAATTACCAAAAACGACTGCTTTATTTTCTTTCTTTACAGTTTGGACCGCTTGACTTAATAACTTTTGCAGGCCAGCTCCATAAAATATATTATCTCCAAGCACTAAACAAACATCGTCATCACCTATAAATGTTTCACCTAAGATAAAAGCTTGTGCTAAACCATCTGGGCTTGGTTGTTCCTCATAGCTCAAACTAATCCCGAATTGAGAGCCATCGCCTAACAACTTTTCAAAATTTGGTAAATCATGCGGCGTAGAAATTATTAGAATCTCTCGAATTCCCGCTAGCATTAAAACCGATAACGGATAATAAATCATTGGCTTATCGTAAATAGGCAATAACTGCTTACTTACTGCCAGCGTTAATGGGTGTAAGCGAGTTCCTGAGCCGCCGGCTAATATGATTCCTTTCATTTTTTCTACTGTTATGTTGTTAAGACGTTATCTTGTTATACTGTTATCTTATTCTGTAAATTAACTCTTTAGGCTCTTTATCAGTTTTACTAGCATTCTTCTTATGTATATAATTTTGTCAAAAACTACTTCAGTTTGTTCATTTTTTTCAAGATACTTTAATCGAATAGCTATTTCAAATTGAGTTTCTAATTCTGATAAAGAACCTAAAGCTATATACAAAAACCTAGAAAATTCGTTCTCTCCATTTCTACCGGCTCCCTCTGCAATATTGGAAGGTATAGAAACTGCTGCCCTTCTAATTTGACTAGTTAGTCCATATATCTCTTCTTTTGGGAAAGCTTCTGTCAACCGATATATTTCCTCAACTAAAGTCATGCTTTCTTTCCAAAGGATAAGATCTTTATGGGATTTTATTGTCATGGTGGGTTTTGCTTAGCTTTGGTGTTATGGTGTTTAATATTATTTTAAAGTACTAACTAACAGAACTACGTCACAAGGTAACTGCCTAACTTGTTAACTTCATAACTCGTTAACTACTTATACTGCTCCTTATAATACTCCTGATAAGCTCCACTTGTCACATTATCCATCCATTCTTTATTTTCTAAAAACCAGTCTATAGTTTTAGATAACCCTTCTTCAAAGGTAACTGAAGGAGACCAACCTAGTTCCTTATTTATTTTAGATGAATCAATGGCATAACGTAAGTCATGACCTGGTCGGTCCTTAACATACGTAATAAGCTTTTCACTTTCACCTTCTATTCTTCCTAATTTTACATCCATTTGTCGACATAAAAGCTTCACAAGATCGATATTTTTCCATTCATTAAACCCTCCAATATTATAAGTTTCGTGGTTTTTTCCTTTATGATATACTAAATCAATAGCAATCGCATGGTCAATTACATACAACCAATCTCTAGTATAATTTCCATCACCATACACTGGTAATGATTTTTTATTAATAATATTGTTAATAAACAATGGTATTAGTTTTTCTGGAAAATGGTTCGGGCCATAATTATTAGAGCAATTAGATATAACATACGGCATCCCATAAGTTTCACCATAAGCTCTAACAAAATGATCTGAACTTGCTTTTGAAGCAGAATATGGTGAATTTGGATCGTAAGGAGTTGTTTCTGTAAAAAATCCAGATTCTCCTAATGAACCAAATACCTCATCTGTACTTACGTGGTAAAAACGTTTTTCATTCCAATTATCTTTCCACAGTATTTTGAATGCATTCAGTAAAACCATGGTTCCTAAAATATTCGTTTTTGCAAATCCCAGTGGATCTGTAATCGAGCGATCTACATGCGACTCTGCTGCTAAATGAATTACCCCTTCAAATTGATACTTCGAAAATATTTGATTAATATAAGATTTATCTGTTATATCGCCGTGCAGGAATGTATAATTTGAAGCATTCTCAATATCTCTTAAATTTTCCAAATTACCAGCATAAGTAAGAGCATCTAAATTATAAATATGATAATTTGGGTATTGGGTTACAAACCGTCTAACCACGTGACTCCCTATAAATCCTGCTCCTCCGGATATTAAAATATTTGTACTCATTGGTTTTAATTATTAATTCGTAATCCCACAATAATCTAAAACAACCTGCCCCTCATTAAATTTCAATTCCTTAAATTCGTTATGGGCAACTAACAAGGCAATAATATCTGCTTTCTCAACAGCTTTTTTATAATCCGTTATTTTAAAAACTTGATGATCTTCAATATTTGGCTCTACAATATAATAAGTTTCATCTTGTGCTTCCTGCAATACTTTTTGTACAATATACTTAGCGGGCGATTCGCGAAGGTCGTCAATATTGGGTTTAAATGCTAATCCCATTAAGGCTATTGCCGGGGGGCGACCGTGTTCCAATTGAAAGGCGTGCCGGGTCTTTTTAATTTGCTCTGCTACCCAAAAGCTTTTATAGTTGTTTATCTCCCTTGCTTTTCCAATAATCTGAGATTCCATAGGAAAGTCGGAAGTAATAAAATAAGGATCCACCGCAATACAATGTCCGCCTACGCCACACCCCGGTTGTAAAATATTTACACGCGGATGTTTATTTGCTAGTCTAATCAATTCCCATACATTAATATCGGCTTTATCGCATATAAGCGATAACTCATTGGCAAATGCAATTTGCACATCGCGGCTTGAGTTTTCAGTAAGCTTACACATTTCTGCAGTACGTGCATTGGTAGCGTGTAATTCTCCGTTTACAAACTGTTTGTAAAAAGCAATAGCTTTTTCAGTACTTGCCTCATCAACACCTCCAATTACCCTATCGTTATGTACTAATTCATACATCACATTCCCAGGAAGTACGCGTTCTGGGCAATACGCTAAATGTATTTTACCCTTTAATTCGGGGCGCGCTCTATAAATAAGCTCCATCATCTTTTCGGTAGTGCCAATAGGTGAGGTAGATTCAATAATATAAAGGTCTCCCTCCCTTAACAATGGTAAAACCGCTCGTGTAGCCGCCTCAACATATGAAATATCCGGCTCGTGATTACCTTTAAATGGCGTAGGTACTACAATCAAATAAGTATCTGCCGCTACTGGCAGAACATCAGCTTTTAATTTACCTGCACTTACTGCCTTGGCAACCGCTTCTTCCAAATCCATTTCTATAATATGGATTTTTCCTTGGTTGATTGTTTTTACTACCTCTGGATTTACATCTACTCCATGTACTTGCATCCCTTTAGATGCCATGAGCGCTGAAGTTGGCAATCCTATATATCCTAACCCAATGGTTACTACATCTGGATTCATTTATTGTTTCTTAATTGGTTAATTTTTAATTTTTATTTAAACAACCTCTCGACTGCGCTCGAGGCAGGCCTATAATCGACTGAGCTCGAGGCTGGCCTATAATCGCCTGCGTTCGATTGGACAAGTTATTCTATTACTTTGACCATTTCCAATTCCTTCATAAACTCTACTATTCTGCCACACGCTTTTCCATCGCCGTATGGGTTATGGCGGCTACTCATTTCTATAAAATGATCATCATCATCTAAGAGCGCAAAGGTTTCTGCAATTATTTTTTCAGTATTTGTACCTACCAAAATAACCGTACCTGCATCTACAGCCTCAGGGCGTTCTGTAGTATCGCGCATTACTAATACTGGCTTCCCCAAACTTGGGGCTTCTTCTTGAACCCCACCACTATCAGTAATAATAATCTTAGCACGATCCATCATCCAGATAAAATCGTGATAAGCCAAAGGTTCTATCAGGTTAATATTTTTAATATCTCCCAAAATACGATTTACAGGTTCCAACACTTTTGGGTTTAAATGTACTGGATACACTATTTGTACCTGTGGCCGTTCTATTGCAATAGTCTTTAAAGCTTCACAAATACGAATAAACCCATCACCGTGATTTTCTCGTCTGTGCCCAGTAACCAATAATAAATCGGCTCCCTTTAACTTTTTATCTATTTGCTGTACTAATTCACTAGGTTCTTGTTTTACCTTCTCTACACTTTGTAATAAAGCGTCAATTACTGTATTTCCTGTAACTTTAATACTCTTAGTATCTATATTTTCTTTTAACAGATTATTTCTAGAGGCCTCTGTAGGTGCAAAATGAAAATCGGCTACGCGACCCGTTATCTGTCTGTTTATCTCTTCGGGGAATGGTGCGTATTTATTATGCGTTCGCAATCCGGCTTCTATATGACAAACCTTAGCGCCACTGTAAAAACCTGCAATACTCGAAGCCATGGTAGTTGTAGTATCGCCGTGAACAAAAACATAATCGGGCTTAAAATCATCCAACACCGGCTTTAACTCGGTAATTATGGCAGCAGTAAGCCCGTATAAATCCTGCCCAGGCTTCATTAAATCTAAATCATATTGTGGTTGAATATCAAAAAACCGCAATACCTGATCTAACATTTCACGATGTTGTGCTGTTACACAAACTCTTGTATCAAAAGTTTCAGGATGCTTTTCAAATTCCTTAACCAAAGGCGCCATTTTAATAGCCTCTGGCCTAGTACCAAATACAATAAGTATTTTCTTCATTTTTAAATAGATGTGAGATATTAGAATTGAGACCCTCCTACGGCAGGCAGGTGTGAGACTAATATTCTCTATTATATTTTATATTACTTCAAATTCTCCCAATACCATGCCACTGCAGCTTCAATACCTTTGTCGATGGTATGGCTGGGTTTATAATTCATTAATTTCATCGCTTTGTCAACACTTGCCAAAGAATGGGGGATATCCCCTTTTCGGTTGGGTCCGTGTTTTATCTCAACCTCTGCAATTTCTGGGTCAAAAATACGTAAATGTTTCTTTAATAGCTCGGTTAACTCTAGCAAAGTTGTTCTATCGCCTACTGCAGTATTATATACTTCATTTAAAGCATCTTTATTTTCTGTTGTAATCGCCAACAAATTCATTTGCAACACATTATCCACATAGGTAAAATCGCGCGAATAAGTACCATCGCCGTTAATCACTGGGCTCTCGTGTTTCATTAACTGTTTTACAAATAGAGGTATTACAGCAGCATACGCCCCATTAGGGTCTTGGCGGCGGCCAAACACATTAAAATATCGTAGGCCAATGGTGTTTAACCCATAGGTTTTATAAAAGTTTTCGGCATACAATTCATTCACATATTTTGTAATAGCATAAGGCGATAAAGGCTTCCCTATTTTATCTTCCACCTTTGGCAAGGCTTCACTATCGCCATAGGTAGAACTACTGGCGGCATATATAAACCGCTTCACCCCCGCATCCCTTGCGGCCACGAGCATATTTAGAAATCCGCCTACATTAACATCATTAGAAGTAATTGGATCATTAATAGAACGCGGTACCGAGCCAAGCGCCGCTTGGTGCAACACAAAATCTTGGTCTTTACAAGCAAGCTGACAAGTTTCTAAATCGCGTATATCGCCTTCAATTAATTTAAAATTCTTATCCGCTAAAAAGGGTTCGATATTGTGTCTATGTCCAGTAGCAAAATTGTCTAAGCAAGTAACCTTTGCGCCTATTTCTAATAAAGCTTCGCAGAGATTTGAACCAATGAAGCCAGCTCCGCCTGTAACGAGAATGTTCTTATCTTTTAATATTTTAAATTGATCTAAATTCATTTTTTATTAATTCGGGAATCGTTAATTGGTTAGTTGGTTAATGGGTTAATTGGTTAATTGGTTAATTGGTTAATTGGTTAATGGGTTAATTGGTTAATGGGTTAATTGGTTAATGGGTTTTTTCGCTGCGCTCAATACAATCTTAGCTTCGCTCAGTGTTACAATTTATAATCATTTTCATTCTTTACAGAGAATCCACATTTCAACAATTCAACCCTCCAAGGTTACCGAGTTAATTTTAATGAGCAAAGCGAATTAAAATTTGTATCGAGGTGACCGAGTGAATATTCAATAATTCAGATCTAACGAATCACAAATCACAAATTCACAAATCACAAATTCACAAATCACAAATTCACAAATCACCAATCCCCAATCACAAATTCACAAATTCACAAATCACACTATTTTTCATCATATTTATTTCTCAAATATCTTATATAACCATTGATTAATTGTATACAAGTATCAGTCTGTAATCGTATTTCTGTTAAAACTTCTTCACTAATATAATCGCAATCCTTAGCTTCTATTGAATGATCTAATATTTCAGCGATTGAGCCTCTCGAGAAGCGCAAAAAGTTAATATTCTCTTTATAATGATACCTCCCCCATCCTTCGGCAATATTTGCTGTTGAAGACCGAGCCGCACGCAAAATTTGCGAATACAATTCGAACCTTTCAGTTTTGGGCAGGTTTGTTAATACATTTTCTTTTAAAAAAACCTTTAAGTTATAACATTCCTTCCAACAGTTTAAATCCTCGAAATTTGATGCCATAATGTT